>Ga0074045_10000050_pt1 | contig 95187 bp, 88 predicted proteins | sample BogForMeECP23OM2_FD_94442 | JGI IMG/M metagenome (GOLD analysis project Ga0074045, IMG submission 94442) | Bog forest soil microbial communities from Calvert Island, British Columbia, Canada - Bog Forest MetaG ECP23OM2 | ecosystem: Environmental > Terrestrial > Soil > Wetlands ... | reverse complement strand
GAGCGGCTTCCGCAGCCTGCAGGAGGGTCAGCAGGTGCAGTTCGATGTGGTCAAAGGCCCCAAGGGCTGGCAGGCCGAGAACGTGAAGGGTGCATAAACCACTTCGCAGCTAACAATTCGCAAGAGGGGCGGCCATCGCAGGCCGCCCTTTTTATTGAACGATCTGATTTCCAGACTATTCAATTCTTTGCGTCGCGGATGAGGACAACATCGGAATCCGTGTGGCCGCGAACCATCGCCAACTGTTTTCCATCAAACGACCAGTGGAAGTCGTAGATATGTTCGGCGCTAAAGTCGGTAATCTGCCTGCCCTCGGAGCCGTCAAGCGGCTGCTGCCATAAGTTATCTACCCCGTTGTTGCGCACCGGGTAGACCAAAGCCTTGCCATCGGGTGAGAAGCGCAACAGCCCCGACCGCGGACGCTCAAAATTCGTCAGCTTGAGGATCTTGCCCGCATTGGTATCCACCACCGCCAACATTTCTTTGTGCTCGCCGGAGTGTTCGAGGGTTGCAAAAGCGGCCAGCCTACCATCGGGTGAAAGGTCGAAAATCCCGGAAATCGGCAGGTCCGAAATGGTCTGGGGTGTTCCACCGTCGATCGAGATCCGGGCCAGCTTTCCCTCGTCTTTCTCATCGATGTAATACACCCAGTGGCTATCGGGCGAGCACACGGGGTTATGGTCGTGCTTGCCGCTGGTAAGTTGCTTCAAATTGCCGCCCGAGGAATCAATGCGCCAGAGGTTGTCGTCGCCGGTGCCGCCGTGAAAACCCAGCTCAAAGATCACATAGCCGCCATCGGGGCAGGCGGAGGGATTGCCATTCGGTTTCCCTTCTTCGGTTGCAATCACAGTCTTGCTGCCAGTCGCTGGATCGATGCGATTGAGGGCGATTGCTTGGTCTGAGATCAACTGCCCATCCCGCGTCCAGGTGAAATTGGTCTGCGCCGAAGCTGATGTGAGCAGACGAGCCTGCGCGCTGGAGGCGGAACCAGGCATCAGAAAAAGATTCCAGCGGTCCTCGCTAAGAATCGTTGCCAATAGCAGCCCGTTGGCCGCAACGCTAAGGTCCGCGTAGGTATTGGTGTCGCGGGTGACTGGAGAGAGAACTCCGTCGGGGAAGGAAACAAACGCGATCTGGGGTCGAACGAAACTGGAACGTTGCCCGCGTACCAGGCCGAGCAAACCTCGGCCATCCGGCATCCACGCCGGAAAGAAGAAAGGCTGTTCGTTGCTGCCAAAGAACACCTTCTGCCGTCCGCTCGCGACGTCCACGGCGACCAGGCTCTCCAGAATATTTCCCACGTGCTCCTCGACGCACACGATGGTTTTTCCGTCGGGAGACCACGCAGGAGAATAAAGAGACTGGCTGTTCGGTCCGCTCGCCAGCACGGTCTCCTCCTGTTCGCTACCATCCGTCGGGCGAATGATGAGGCGGTATTTCCCCGGCTCGGGATTGTCGTAGCGCATGAAAGCGAACTTCTTCCCGTCGGGAGAAAAAGTGACGTTCGAATCCACGTCGGCGGCCAGCTTTTGTGGCGCTCCGCCGAGCAGTGGCGCCCGGTACAAGAACTTTAGTTCCGGGTTCCCCGGATCGCTGCGTACAAAATAAAAATAATTTCCGTCCGGAGAGAACCGCACGCCGTTGTAATACACGTCGGCCGGGGGCTGTACCTGAGCATTGCTGTTGGTGGGTACGTTTCTCAGCCACAGGCTCGCCAGCCCGTTGTTTCTCGTCACACTCAGGATGTACTTCCCGTCCGGTGAGATGTCGACATGCACCGCGTCCCCGGTATCGGTGACCTTGGTGACAGAAAAATCTTGCAAAGGAATGCGGTGGGGGCGGTTGAGAAAAGCGTAGATTCCATAGCCAACCCCTGCCAGCAGCACGAAAATGATTCCAGCCAGCACCCCGGTACTGAGTGTGTTTTGGCGAGAAGCGGGCATCGAGGCAGAGCCGCCGGATGCAGGTTGAGCCGAAGGCGCGCCCGCAATCAACGGCGAAGAGGAAGCCGCTGCCGGCACTACCGCGCCGCTGATTGTCCCGCTCTGTGCCTGTTTGCGCCCGGATTCCACGTCGCGCTTGAGCCGTCTGAGGTCGCCGCGCAAATCGGCTGCTGACTGGTAGCGCAAGTCGCGGTCTTTCTCTAGAGCCTTCGCAATGATCTCGTCGAGCTTCGGCGGTAGCGCGGGATTCAGTTGCAGGGCGGGAACCGGATCGAGCTCAAGAATGGCATGGAAAACCACTGCGGAAGTAGCGCCGGAGAACGGCAAGCGTCCGGTCGCCATCTGATAGATCACGATGCCAAGCGAAAACAAATCCGTGCGCGGGTCAAGTTGTTCGCCGCGAGCCTGCTCCGGAGACATGAAAGAGATGGTGCCAACCGTCGACCCCGGACTGGTGAGCTGTTGCGGTCCGGGCGTATCCTGCGTGGCTCCGATGGTTTCCATGTCCATCCCTGGGCGCGCCAGCTTGGCAAGTCCGAAATCGAGCACTTTCACCTGTCCACGCTGGGAAACAAAAATGTTTGCCGGCTTGACGTCGCGATGGATGATGCCCTTGGCATGCGCCGCGTCGAGGGCATCCGCTAGCTGGATACCCCAATCCAACAAGACATTCAGCGGCATCGCGCCCGCGGTCAGTCGACGGTCAAGAGTCTCGCCCTCCAGCAGTTCCATGGCGATGAATGACTGATCTTGCCCGTTCTCGAGCCGGATCTTTTCGACCGCATAAATCGTGCAAATGTTGGGATGGTTCAGTGCGGAGGCGGTGCGGGCCTCCAGGAGAAAGCGGTCCAGGGCATTCTGATCGCGCGCCAGTTCCGGCGGCAAGAATTTCAGCGCAACCCGTCGCCCCAAATCGAGATCTTGCGCCTCATAAACCACTCCCATTCCGCCGCTCCCCAGCCGGCCTTCGATGCGGTAGTGCGAAATGGTCTGGCCGATCATATCTTGATTGCCCCAGTTCGATTCCCAGCGCTTGACTGCCCATGGTCCGGTTCTACATGGGGCGAAGGTTCGAGGAGAGAACAATCTTAGGAGGGATGCCAGAGGCAGTCAAACCCCGGTTGCCCAGAACTGGCACGCTTTCAGGCCGCGCAGGCTTCTTCCGCCGCGCTTACGGAATCGTAAAAGCGAAAGAATTGCTCAACGTGAGTGACCTTCATCGCATTGTGGATACGCTCACTTACCCCCACCAGCGCAAGCATCCGGCCATCGTGCTGCCGGGTGACGTACGCTCCCACCAGGGCGCCAATGCCCGCTGAATCCACGTAGGAGACATTGCTGAAATCGATAATCAGCGAGCGTGAAGCATCGGCCCGCACCGTGGTCTGAAACTGAAACATCGTGGTCAATACGAGGGCTCCATCGAGGCGAAGAATGCGTTGTCCCTGTTGGCTTCCGGGCTGGTCATCAATGAGAAGGGTCTCTTGCGGCATGGGGGAGATATTAACTCCTGCGTTATTATGGATTGTTAATGCAATGTAATTTCAGTTGTCAGCGCAGACCTTGCGTCTAGATGGCTGCCGCCTGCTCGCGGCGCCGGGCCTGGATCTCGATAAACACGTTGACCAGCGATACCGCGGCCGGCGTGACTCCTGGGATACGCGAGGCGTGGCCCAGCGTTCGGGGCTGCACATGGGTCAACTTTTCCTGCATCTCGCGCGACAGTCCACTGACCGACCGGTAGTCGAACCAGGCGGGAATGCCTCGCTGCTCTGACTTTTTCATGCGGTCCATGGCGCGCTGTTGCTGCAGGAGGTAACCTTCGTATTTGATCTCGGTCTCGACCGACTTGAGTTCGTTGCGGACTTCGGAAGAAAGATTCGCCACGGATTTACCCGGATTCTCACGGGTTTCTTCTCTGTCTTTTACGAAGAAAGCAGGATCCAGCTGGCGGAGAATCGGCGCAAGTTGCTCGATGACGATCTCGGGGCGCTTCAGCATTTGGGCGCAGGTTTGGCCGACCGCTGCGCTCCACTGGCTTGGTAGCTGATGGTCGTCCAGCATCGCGCTGGTGAGTTTTGTCTTTTCCAAGAGCCGCTTCACGTTTTCGAGGCGTCTCTGCTTGGCTTGAAAGTCATCCCAGGCCTCGTCGGAAATCAATCCCACGCGGCGCCCATGCGGCGTCAACCGCCGATCCGCGTTGTCAATCCGCAGGTGCAAACGGAATTCCGCCCGCGAGGTGAACATCCTATAGGGTTCGTTCGTCCCTTTAGAGATGAGGTCGTCGATCAGGATCGCGGTGTAGGCTTCGGTACGGTCGAGGACGAGCGGCGGCTGCGCCTTCACTTGCAGCGCTGCATTGATTCCCGCCATCAGTCCCTGACACGCGGCTTCTTCATAGCCGGACGTCCCGTTGATCTGGCCGGCCAGAAACAGGCTGGCAATCTTCTTGGTTTCCAAAGTGCGCTGCAATTCAGTCGGGTCAATCGAGTCGTATTCGATGGCATATCCCGGGCGCAGCATCTCGGCACCTTCGAGGCCCGGAATCGATTTCAGGATCGCCATCTGCACTTCCACCGGCAGCGACGTGCTCATGCCGTTGACATAGATTTCGTGTGTGTTCAGCCCTTCGGGCTCGAGGTAGAGCTGGTGCATCTCCTTGTCGGGAAACTTGACGATCTTGTCCTCGATCGAGGGACAGTAGCGCGGTCCGATCGATTGAATTTGCCCGCTGTACATGGGAGAGCGATGAACGTTCTCGCGGATGATGCGGTGCGTCTCCGGCGTGGTCCAGGCGATGTAGCAGGGCACCTGCGAGTCGTGATGGGCCACTCGCCGGGTGCGGAAGCTGAAAGGCGTGGGGTAGTCATCTCCCGGTTGCACGGCGAAGCGCGACCAGTCGATGGTGCGGCCGTCCAAACGGGGAGGAGTGCCGGTCTTAAGCCGGCAGCCGCGCAGCCCGAGCTTCTTCAGAGCTTCACCCAGCAGTACAGCGTTCGGTTCGCCGGATCTTCCAGCGGGATACTGCTGCTCGCCACAGTGAATGAGGCCATTGAGGAAAGTTCCGGTGGTGATGATGACGGCTTGCGCTCCCACGGTACGGCCATCGCGCAGTTTGATTCCCAACACTCTTCGAGGCGCGGGAGATCCTTCGCTTCGCTCAGGATGGCAAATCTGATCATCTTCGACAATCAGTTCCGCCACCTCCGCCTGCTTGATCTTCAGATTGGGCTGCGAGTCCAGCACCTCGCGCATCTTGAGGCGGTAAGCCTGCTTGTCGCACTGCGCCCGCGGCGACCACACGGCCGGACCTCGCGAAGTATTCAGCAGGCGAAACTGGATGCCGACCGCGTCTGTAATCTCGCCCATGATGCCGCCGAGCGCATCGACCTCACGCACCAGATGTCCCTTGGCAATGCCGCCCACCGCCGGATTGCAAGACATCTGCGCAATCAAGTCAACATTCAGCGTGTAGAGCGCAGTGTTCAGGCCCATGCGCGCCGCAGCCATCGCAGCCTCGCATCCGGCATGTCCGGCGCCCACCACGACGATTTCGAATTGTTCCGTGAACTGCATCCCGCATCATTCTAACAAGTTGGCAGGCGGCGGTGATCGTCATCACTTGCCGGACAGCAGCCCCGACCTTATAGTAGTGAGTCATACCCGAAGCGCGAGGAGGCAATCATGAATACCGCTCAATTCTTCGATCAACTGGAAGCATCGATCGCCAGGCACGACCTGCTCTGCCATCCCTTCTATCGGGCGTGGGCGGCAGGCGAGCTGACGCGCGACGATCTGCGCGAGTATGCCCGCCACTACTACCATCACGTTCAGGCGTTCCCCTGTTACCTGGCCGAGTTCGCCCTTCGTTTGGACGAAGGTGAGTTGCGGCGTGCGGTGCTGGCCAATATGTGCGATGAGAAGGGCGTCGCAGGCGGTTCGGGCAGGGACTCCGTGCCTCATTCCGAGCTTTGGCTCGATTTTGCCGAGGGCATGGGCTCCCGGCGCGACATGCATTGGCACCTGCCGGTTACGGAGGTCCGCGAACTCATACGGCACTTCCATCGCGTGGCCAGCGACGGAACGCCGGAAGAAGCTCTAGCCGCCTTTTATGTTTACGAATCTCAAGTTCCGCGCGTAGCCAAAGAGAAAGAGCGCGGCCTGCTCGAAATGTATGGCGCTGACGACAAGACCTGTAGCTACTTCGCGCTGCATGCCACGGCGGACGTGCACCACTCGAATGTCTGGCGCGGGCAATTGGAAAAGCGTCTGCAGGCGAATCCGGGGGCGGCGCAGGAGGCACTGCACACGGCCGAGAACACGGCAAAAATGTTGTGGCGCGCACTGGATGGAATCGACGCGGCCCGCATGCCGGTCGCAGCTTAGATCGCAACGGGTCGTGCATAAGAGTGAGCCAATGCTTCGCGCGAGTGTTTTGCGCGGTCATTGGCTTCTCGTTCTTGGGACCCTTCTTTCCCGCAGTCAAAAACACCAATAACATTATTAAAGCAGGATTAAGAGGAGATAAACTTGGCCAAGGAGATCCCCATCGGGGCGCGCGGCGAGGCGCAGGAAACGGTCGAGTTCAAACACACGCTGACCGCGCATCACCCCCAGTTGCCGCCGGTTTATTCCACTCCCGACATGATCCGCCTCATGGAGACCGCGGCTTTCCACGCTCTTCAACCTTACTGTGAGGGCGACGAGATTTCGGTGGGGACTTCGATCAACATCCAGCACCGTGCGGCCAGCCGCATCGGCGCCAACATCCGGGCGGAAGCCGTGCTGGAGTCTTTTGACGGGCGCTTCTACGCTCTGCGCGTAACCGCGCGCGACGACATCCAGGAAATCGGTCGCGGCACTGTCGGCCGAGCTATCGTCAGCATTAGCAAATTCGTCGAAAAGACGAGGGGAACTAAAGGTTAAGAAGTCAGAACTCGCAAGCGATGAGTGAAAAGACCAAGACCTGAGTACCCAAGACCTGATGGCTCCAATCCTGATCGGCGTCATCTCCGACACCCACGGTTTGCTGCGTCCTGAAGCGATTGAAGTTCTGCGCGGATCGGAACACATCATTCACGCCGGAGACGTTGGGGGTCCCGAGATTCTCGAGAGGTTGTCCGCAATAGCGCCTCTCACGGCCGTTCGTGGCAACATTGATAATAGCGCGTGGGGTTGGAATCTGCCGGAAACCCAGGTTCTTGAGTTAGCTGGAACCTTCATTTATGTGCTGCACGATCTAAAACAGTTAGACCTCAAACCCAAGGCGGCCGGATTCGCGGTTGTAGTCAGCGGCCACAGTCACGTTCCGAAGCAGGAGACACGCGATGGAGTGCTCTATTTCAATCCTGGCAGCGCGGGGCCGCGCCGATTCAGACTCCCGGTGAGCGTCGGCAAGCTGATGGTCGAAGCCAATCACGTAGAGGCCGAAATAATAACGCTACATCCGGGAGGAATCACGTAGCCCGGACGCCTTCGTCCGGGACATTTGGCGGACGACGGCGTCCGCTCCTACGTGGTCATTGCCCGTTGTTACAATCGCAAGGCAAAAGCAATGTCAGTTGAGTTCCATGTCGAGGCCCGCACAGCATCGGGGCGCGCCGGGCGGCTGGTCACGCCTCATGGCGAAGTCGAAACCCCTGTGTTCATGCCGGTTGGCACGGTCGCCACGGTCAAAGGCGTGCCGCAGGATATTCTCGAAGAACTTGGGGTTCAGATTCTTCTCGGCAATACCTATCACCTTTATCTGCGTCCCGGCGTCGAAATTGTGCGCAAACTGGGCGGGCTGCACAAGTTCATGGCGTGGCCGCGGGCGATTCTGACTGATTCCGGAGGTTTTCAGGTTTTCAGCCTGAATGAGCTTCGCAAAGTCAGCGAGGAAGGCGTGACCTTTCGCTCGCATCTGAACGGATCATCGCACTTCTTCAGCCCGGAGAATTCGATGGCGGCGCAGATCGGGCTTGGGGCCGACATCATCATGGCGTTTGATGAATGCACGGAGTACCCCGCCGGCCGGGCGCGAACCCAGGCGTCCATGGAACTAACTCTCCGCTGGGCGGAGCGCAGCAAGAAATATTTTGAAGAGCATAAACAGGAAGTGCCGTGGAGGAGCAACAACGAAGGCACCACTAGTGACCATGTGGGGACAGCCGCCCCTACAAATTCCGAGAAGACCCAATCTCTCTTCGGAATCGTTCAGGGCGGCATGGATCTGGGGCTAAGAAGAGAATCGGCCGAGCGCACGGTTGAAATCGGCTTTCCCGGATACGCCATCGGCGGCCTCAGCGTCGGCGAGCCTCGCGAGCGAACTCGCGAGGTGGTTGAAGCTACGCTCCAATACCTTCCCTCTGACCAGCCCCGCTACCTGATGGGCGTGGGAACGCCAGAAGAGATCGTCGAATATGCCCGCCTCGGCGTCGATATGATGGATTGCGTGCTGCCTACACGCGCGGCGCGTCACGGACTGCTTTTCACCTCGGAGGGAAAAATCTCGATCAAGCAGGCCCGCTTTGCCGAGGATGCCGGCCCCCTCGATCCCAATTGTGCCTGCCGGGTCTGCCAGCGCTACTCCCGGGCATATCTGCGCCATCTTTATGCTTCTAATGAAGTGCTGGCTCAGGTCCTAAATACCCTGCATAATCTCAGTTTCTACCTTGACACTATGCGGCGGGTGCGTCATTCTATTCGACTTGGGGAAGTCCCCTGATTCTTTCTAGCGTCCGGTCTCGAGGAAACCGTGGACCCCGCTCGGAAGACCTCCCCGGGTTGACCTGAACCAAGGATGATCCGGCCGGAATCGAGCAGAACTCCCGTCGTGAAATGACAGGGCTGTGGTAAGGCAGTCATGGGCGGCTGTTCGCGGATTGCGGCGTTAGCGTATTCCGGTGAGGGCCTGTGCTAAACGAAGCTTAGAGAATATGCAATTCTTTCTGGCAATACAGGCGGGCGGTGGCGGGATGGGCTGGCTGAGCATCGCCCCGTTGATCTTCATCTTTGCAATTTTTTATTTCCTGCTGATTCTTCCCCAGCAGCGCCGCCAGAAAAAGTGGACTGCCATGCTGGAATCGCTGAAGAGCGGCGACAGGGTGGTCACCAGCGGCGGCCTGCGGGGAACCATTATGGCTCTCAAGGACGATTCCCTGCACCTGCGTGTTCCTCCTAATAACCTTGTGTTGGAAGTGACCAAGGCCTCGGTGACCCAGGTCACTACTGCGGAGGAAGAAGCTAAGCCTAAGTAATTTTGCAGCACCTGAACTCGGACTTTATTCTCGTTATGAATAAGAATCTACTCTCGAAACTCGCACTCATCCTCGGAATTCTTCTCGTCTTTCTGTTCGGAATCTTCGGCATTCCGCAGAGCTTTTCCGGGCAGGGCCTGCTCACGGCCATGACCAACCACATCCACCTTGGGCTCGATTTGCGGGGTGGAACGCATCTGATTCTGCAGGTGCAGGTGAATGATGCGGTAAACATTGACTCCGACAATGCCATCGAAATACTTAAAGAACAGCTCAACAAGCGCAAAATCGCCTTCGCGGATATCTCCAAGCCCGATACGCAAAACAATCCCGACCGTGTTGTGCTGAAAGGCGTCCCCCCGGATGCGCGCAAAGACCTGCTGGAGATCGCTTCCGAGCGCCTGCCCGAGTACAACCTTACTTCGGGGGCGGAGGGTGCTTTTATCCTCACCATGAAGCCACAGATGCTCACCGACCTTAAGAACAAGGCCGTGACCCAGGCGATCGAGACCATCCGCAATCGCATCGACTCGCTGGGCGTGAGTGAACCGACGATTCAGGAGCACAGCCTCGGTCAATATCAGATTCTGGTGCAGTTGCCCGGCGTCGACGATCCCGGCCGGGTGAAGGACATTATGCAGTCCACCGCCATGCTTGAGATCAAGCAGGTATTAGGTGGACCTTATCCCAGCGAGCAGGCTGCCCTTCAAGACAAGGGGGGAGTTTTGCCGCCGGATGCGATTCTAATGTCCGGGCACGGTGCTCCGGGTGCAGCTGGCGGCGAGCAGTCGTGGTATCTGGTCTCGCGCGTTTCCGCGGTGCGAGGCAAAGATTTGCGTGACGCCCAGCCCGGCACCGACCAGAATGGTCAGCCCAACGTGCGCTTCCAGCTAACGGGCGAGGGCGGACAGCGCTTTTACAATTTCACCTCCGCGCACGTGGGCGAGAGTCTGGGAGTCGTACTCGACAACAAAGTTCAGGAAGTGGCGAAAATTAAAGAAGCCATTCGCGACACCGGCGAGATCAGCGGTGGCAGCATGAGCCAGCAACAATCCAAGGATCTTTCGATGATCCTGCGCTCGGGCGCACTGCCTGCCGGCATCAAGTATCTCGAAGAGCGTTCGGTCGGTCCGTCGCTAGGCACCGATTCCATTCGTCATGGTATAAATGCGGCCGTCATCGGCATGCTCGCGGTGCTGATCTTCATGCTGGTTTACTACCGCGCGGCGGGCATCAATGCCGACATTGCGCTCCTGCTCAATCTCGTCATCCTGTTGGGTTTCATGGGCTATTTCGAAGCGGTGCTGACCCTGCCCGGCATCGCCGGCGTGATTCTTACCGTCGGCATGGGCGTCGACTCCAATGTGCTGATCTTTGAACGCATTCGCGAAGAGTTACGCAATGGCAAGACGCCGCCATCCGCGGTCGATCAGGGCTTCAGCCACGCGTGGATCACAATCGTCGACACGCACGTTACAACCATCGTATCCGCGGCAATTCTGTTTCTCTTCGGCACCGGGCCGGTGAAAGGGTTCGCAGTCACACTCACTTTCGGTTTGCTGGCGAACCTGTTCACCGCGGTGTTCGTTTCGCGAGTGATTTTTGACTGGGTGCTGAGCCGCAAGCAGCGCGGGGAAGCATTGAGCATCTAGCGGATTGAGTGATCGGGTGATCGGGTGATTGTGCGATTGAGAAGCCCATATCAAGTTCTTCAAATCGCCCGATGACCCGATCGCAAAATCACCAGATTGACAGCGTGATTGATAAAGAAGGGGACTAATACAAGGTGGAGTTCTTTCGCAATACCAACATAGATTTTCTCGGCAAGAAGTGGTATTTTCTCGCCTTCTCGCTAGTGTTCAGCGTGGCGGGCCTGTTATCCATTTTGTTCTGGCATCACATCCCGTACGGCGTGGACTTCCGGGGCGGCACACTTGTGTATGTGAAGTTCTCGCACACCCCCGACGTCAACGCGCTGCACGTCGCCATGGACCGCGCCGGCTTGCACAACCCGAAGATTCAAACCTACGATGTGCCCTCCAACAACGAGGAACTGATTAACCTCGACGTCCAGGAGACTAACGAGCAAGCCTTGGATCGCGGTAAGACTCAGATCATCAACGCGCTCGAAACCAATGCTCCCCCAGGAAAACTGGACCTGAATAACGCCAGCTCTTTGGCCATCAAGAACTATCTGATGGATAAAGACCCAATGCGACTGGGTTCCGATGCCGACCAGAAATATAGCCAGCAGGCTCAGGCAGTCGTGGATGCCCGCGACAAAGGGCAGGGTGGCGTGCTGAGTTCGTTCGATCAGCTGAAAGCCGGGGTCGATCCGGCTGTAGTGTCTTCACTGCCCGAGGGTTTTTTCCTGTCGGATTTCGGAATCCGCAACGTCGAGATCGTGGGGCCGCAGGTTGGCGCGCAACTGCGCCAACAGGCTCTACTGGCGACAGGTTATTCTCTGGCTGGGATGCTGGTTTATCTGGGCTTCCGCTTTGAGTGGATTTACGGAGTCGCGGCCGTGGTCACGGTGTTCCACGACACGCTCATCACTGTGGGGGCATTCTCCCTGCTCAACAAAGACATTTCCCTGACCGTGATCGCCGCCATCCTCACCCTGATTGGTTACTCTAATAACGACACGATCGTGGTATTTGACCGCATCCGGGAAAACATTAAACTCATGCGGCGCGAGAAGCTCTCGGAGATCGTAAACCGGAGCATCAACCAGACTTTGAGTCGAACCATCTTGACAGCCGGGCTGACCTTCCTTACTGTACTCGCACTTTATTTGTTCGGCGGCGAGGTGCTGCGTGGCTTCAGCCTCGCGCTGGTAATTGGCATATTGATTGGGACTTATTCATCGATCGCCATAGCCGCTCCCATCCTGGTTGCTTATCAGGATTGGAGAATCAGTAAGGGCAAACGGCCAATGGCTATGCCGGCCCGCGCCAAGTGATGTTACGATTTGACCTTTGTTTGTAGCGAGTTGGCAGCAGCTGTGTTTCGCCAGGCAGGTTGGGTGTTTGCTCCGCGATGGCAGGTTGATCCGGGAGCAAACGAGCGGCGGTCGGTGTCTAAGCTAACGTAGGCCTTGGAGTAGGGAGAAACTTTTATGTTTGAAGACAGCCTTCTGGAATCAGGTGGCAGACTCAAGACAAAGCGGGGACGGACAACCACGTTTGCCATCATCCTTGAAATAGGGCTGATCGGCCTGATGGTTCTAATGCCCCTCATCTTCACCGAAGCCCTGCCTAAGCAACAATTGATGACATTCCTGGTGGCCCCGCCGCCACCTCCACCTCCGCCGCCCCCAGCCGCTGCCCCGGTTCACGTGGTCAAGCAGGTTCAGACCGATATTGTGAACGGAGAGCTGCGCACTCCCACCAAGATTCCGCAAAAAGTGCAGATGATTAAGGAAGACGAAGCTCCGCCTCCGGCGATGGCGTCGAGTGGCGTGGTCGGTGGTGTTCCGGGCGGGATTCCCGGTGGCCAGATGGGTGGCGTCATCGGCGGCATTATCAGTTCCACGCCAGTCGCAGTGCCCAAGGTCGCGACTCCGCAACGGGTCAGGGTATCGCAGGGCGTCTCGCAAGGCCTTCTCGTGCGCAAGGTCAATCCAACTTACCCGCCGCTGGCGCGGCAGGCCCGCATTTCGGGCACGGTGGTCTTGCGGGCAGTTATCAGCAAGGACGGCTCCATCGAAAACCTCACCCTGGTGAGCGGGCATCCGATGCTGGCTCCCGCGGCCATCGACGCGGTCAAGCAGTGGAAGTACAAGCCCTATCTGCTGAATGGCGAGCCGGTCGAAGTGGACACGGAAGTACAAGTTAACTTCACCCTTGCCGGCGGCTAGATCCGCAAGAGGCGCGACGTTGAGTTGACCTTGCGAGATGAAAGCAGTATGATCCTCCCCCTCCCACCCAGGATGGTGGCCGGGAGAATCCATTTGCCCGGCGCGGTCGCCGTCACCTTTGAGTAGCCTTCAGGTGCGCGATTTGCGCGATTGCCGTCCGGAAAGCAACGGCCGCAGTTGGAGATAAAAGCGAGCGGAGGAAGCGATTTGTAACTTTCCGTCGTCAAGGCTTGCAGAGCGCTTCAGATTTCGCATCAAAGTTCAAAGTAGGTCTAAAAGTTCAGAGTCCAAAGAAGTTCCGAGGAGGGAAAGCAACTCATGTTCGCAGCTAACTTGGCAGCAGCAGTTCTTACTCATGTTCCCCGGGCCGCCGCCTGGATTATGCAAGAAGGTGGCGCCGTGGGTTGGGATCCGATTTCGCTGTGGAAGCAGATGGGTATCATCGCGAAGATCGTGGTCATCATCCTGTTCATCATGTCAGGCTGGTCAATCGGAGTCATGATTGATCGCGCCATGGCATACAGCGCCGCCCGCAAGCAGTCTCGCGCCTTCGCCCCCGCAGTTGCCGGAGCTCTGCGCGACGGCCGCATTGACGAGGCCATCAAGGTCGCCGAGCGCAACAAGAAGAGCCATCTGGCCAAGGTCGTCACTGCGGGCTTGATGGAATTCAAGGCACACCAGGATAGCCCTGGCGCCATCCCCGGCGAAACCATTGAAGCCTCCAAGCGCGCCCTCGAGCGCACCGAAGCCATTGTCCACGCCGAACTGAAGCGCGGCTTGGGCGGCTTGGCTACCATCGGTTCGACGGCCCCGTTCGTGGGACTGTTCGGCACTGTGATGGGCATTCTGAACGCCTTCAAAGGTATTTCGGAGCAGAAGGCTACCGGTCTGGGCGCGGTCGCAGGGGGCATTTCTGAAGCGCTGGTTACCACCGCCTTCGGGTTGCTTGTGGCAATTCCCGCCGTGATGATGTTCAACTACCTCACCGGCCGCGTGGAAGCGTTCGATGTGGAGATGGACAACTCATCGAGCGAACTGATCGATTACTTCCTGAAGCGCCGGGACGTCCGCCGCTCCTAGAGTTATAGAACCTAGGTTCTGACCGCTGCTATGAGTTGTGTGCCCGGCGCCGGAATAGTTCCCGGCGCCGGACCTCCCGACTGTAGCGGAAGCTTTGGAAGTACTGGAGATTCACTTTATGTCGATGGCAAAAAGGAACGAAGGCGCCAACGTCAACTCCGACATCAATGTGACACCGATGGTGGACGTGATGCTGGTGCTGCTGATCATCTTTATGGTGATCACGCCCATGTTGCAGAAGGGTATCAGCGTGGATATGGCGAAGGTGAACAATCCTACGCCGATGCAGGACGCCGACAAGGAAGACGCATTGCTGGTGTCGGTGATGCGCGATGGCACCATCTACTTCGGCGCCGACAAGGTCCCGGTGGATAGTTTGACCGGCAAGGTGAAGGATCGCCTGGCGAATCGCACTAACAAAGAGGTCTATCTCAAGGCGGATGCCCGCGCCCACTACGGCAATGTGGTTGGGGTGGTGGATGCCGTGCGCGCCGCCGGTGTAGATGACCTGGGCTTGCTCACCGAACAGAGGAAAAGCACTCCAAACGCTCCGCCCGCCGCTCCGGCTGGTGGGCAATAGAGGAGAATCGACCATGAGTATGGCAGTTGGCCCGAGCGGAGGCCAAAGCGCAAACATTAACGTCACCCCGCTCATTGACGTGCTGCTGGTGCTGCTCATTATTTTCATGGTGATCACACCGTTGACGCCCAAGGGTTTGGACGCGCTGGTTCCCCAGCCGCCTCCACCCAACGCCCCTAAGAACAACACACCCGACCGCACCATCGTCGTGCAGTTGATCGATCGCGGACCCGGTCAGGACCCTGGTCTGAAGATTAATCAGGAAGATGCGACTTGGGACAATCTGCAGGGGCGGCTGGCCGATATCTACAAGACCCGCGCTGAGAAAGTCATGTTCGTTAAGGGCGATGATCCCATTCCCTTCGCCGACGTGGCCAACGTGATCGACATCGCGCACGCTGCGGGAGTGGATAAAGTCGGTCTGATCACCGCTAAGATCGAAGCGGGCGGCTAAAGCTCGCCCCGAACGGAAGAACGCCCGGAAGGCCGATCACCGCACTCTGTCCGCGCACGGGACGCGAGTCCCGTGCCGCGTTCCCCGGGCAAGGCTCGGCCCACACTTGTCAAGTCGCTGTCTCTGGGCCTAGGATGCTGTGTGGCAAGGGAGACTTATACCGCAATGAAAAAACCCATTCGACTGCTAACGCTGGCGGCCGCGATGCTGGCACTCTTATCTGCCGTGGGCTGCAGCAAGCTGCGGGCCCGCGATCAGCTCAACAAGGGCGTGACCGCTTACAAGAACACCAAGTACGAAGAAGCGATCGACCATTTTCAACAGGCCGTTGCGTTGGATCCAAGTCTCATCAATGCCAAAATGTATTTGGCCACTGCCTTCGCCCAGCAATACATTCCCGGCGCCGATACTCCGGACAACAATAAAATGGCGGAACAGGCCATCGAGCAATATCAGCGCGTCCTCGACATGAACCCCGCCCGCGATCAGAAGGTGAATGCCGCCAAGGGCATCGCATACCTTTATCTGAACATGAAGAAGTTCGATCAGGCCAAGAAGTATTACCGCATGGCCGCCGATATCGACCCCAACGATCCCGAGCCCTACTACTCGGTGGGCGTGATCGACTGGACCGCCTGCTATCAGCCGCGAATGGAAGAGCGCGCGAAGCTCGGAATGAAGCCGGACGAGAGCCTGAATCCCAAGAACAAAGATCAGAAGAAAGTTTGCGCCGAGCTGAAGGAAAAGAACGGACCCGCGATCCAGGAGGGCATCGACAGCCTGAACAAGGCCATCCAACTTCGCCCCGACTACGACGACGCCATGGCTTACCTGAACCTGATGTACCGCGAGAAGGCCGACGTGGAATGCGACGATCTCGCCGCCCGCCAGGAAGACCTGAAAACGGCCGACCATTGGGTCGATCAGACGCTACTCACCAAGAAGGCCAAGGCCGAGAAGCAACCCGGACAACAGGGCATCACGATGGACCAGCCTAAGTAAGGTCAAACCAAGTAAAGTTTAGACCAGCGTTTATTTTCAAAGGCCTCCGCGCACCGGAGGCCTCTGAAGTCTTGGAGCCGTCGCTACTCCGTCTTCATGCCGACTTCGAATTGGCAGAGCAGAATATTTTCCCCGAAGCTCCAGGGCGACGAACATCCCAGTGGTTGCAACTGCCGTCGCAGCGCCGGCGTGCTGTCGACAATCCAACCGGCGTCAAACAGCCAAAGCTTCGTTCCCGGAGCCAGCTGATAGTTTTGCGCCAGCCGCTTGAGTTGGCTCGGGAAATCGTCCGCATAGAACTTCCACTCCTCGGGACGAGCCGTAAAGACTGTGTAAGGTCCACAATCACCTCTGACAAACGGCTGCAACGGAGGAAAGATCTGGACCACTCCGTGGCCGCAGACATAGTAGCCAAGCAGCAGTCCGCTCTCGTAATCGGCGAAAAGGGTTGATCCCGGAGCGACAGATCCCCGCAACGTATTTACCGCCTGTTCCATCAGAATGCGGCGGTGATTTCTCGCCCTGATCAACGGCGGTGGCGCGGGAAAAAAATTGCAAACCGCCAGACAGATAAGAACGACCAATGGGTTGATCCACTTTCGTGCCGGCTTCCATGCGGCCAGGCCGATGGCCGCACCGCTCAAAGCAAAGATTGCAAGAAACGCATTATGCCGCGTCGCGCCATAGGGATAAACTCCCGCCAAAGCGGCGCCGCAGTTCACCACGAAGGGGAGAGCAAGCAACAGCGCAAGTTCGCGCGGCGAGGGCCCCGGTTCATCAGACGGCTTCTCCCGCATGAGCAGCGAAACGATGCCAATCAGGAACGCCAGCAGCGCCAGCGCACCCCCAACGCCGTGACTGAGCAGATAGGTAAACACCCGCAAGGTCTGCGCCGCCACAAATACAAACACGTGATCTTCGCCAGCATGAAAGATGGATTTTCTCAGCCAGGTCTCGGCGATCCCCTGCGGCATCCCCCGCTGCCTCAGCCCTGCGACGTGAGTGACGAGATAATATGTCGTGAGCGCCAGTGCTACCACCTGTCCTGCGGCCCAAACCGCAACCAGACGCAAACGATCTCCGTATGGCCAGAGCCGTACCAGCACATAAATACCAACTGAAAAGGCGAAGATGAGAGAAGAGTAATGGGTGAGCAGCGCGCCCCACAGGGATAGTGAAAACAAGATCATCAGAAGAGCAGTTCTCTCTCGAAGCGCGCGCTCCGAAAGATAGAGGCAACCTGACATAAAAAACAAAAGCAGCGCATACTGGCGGACCTCAGCCGACAAGCCAATCAGTGCGGGTGCGAACGCGAACAGAAGCAGGCCGATGAAAGCCGTAGTTCGGTCGGTGATTAGTTTGAGCCATTGATAGGTGATCCAGCAGCCGGCTGTCCCCGCCAAGACCGAGGGCATCCGGAGCATCAACTCTGACTGTCCCAACGCGCGCCAGTAATAAAGCACGAGAATCAACAACGGAGGATGAGCGTTGGTGAGGGCAGCGTCGTAAGCAAGACTCAGAGAACTCTGGCCTGCCAGCAGATTGTGAAGCGCCTCGTCGGGATTGAAGAAGTACGCCCAGGCCTCATATAGTCTCGCAAGCAGGGACATGGCCAGCACGGATGGCGGCAGCCAACCCGGGAGGAGCGAATCGAACCGCGCTTCGCCTCGCCCGAACTCCGATGTCGATGGCAAAATGGAGGCTTTGTTCGAGGGGATCATTCCGAGAGTGAGAGAATCTGGGACACGCAAATCATACTATGCCAGAATCAGGCACCCACAATCAGGTACAGAAGCGTGAGACTGCAAACTGAGACCGCGGCGGTTTTGCCAATTCGATCGTTGCGGATATCCGCCGCCCCGGCCTTAGCGCTGCTCTTGCTCGCGATTGCTTTCTTCGGCTTGATTCGTTACCGGCTGCGCGATATGCCCCTCGAACGCGACGAAGGAGAATACGCTTACTCCGGGCAACTCCTGTTGCAGGGAATTCCGCCCTACAAGCTCGCTTACAACATGAAGCTGCCGGGGATTTATACAGCTTATGCAGGCTTGCTCGCTGTCTTTGGAGAAAGCCCGGCCGGCATTCATCTCGGGCTTCTGCTGGTAAATGCGGCGACGACTCTCGTGCTGTTTTTCCTGACCTTAAAGCTATTCGGGAGACTGGCTTCCATAGTCGCGGGCTGCGCTTACGCGCTGCTCTCAAGCAGCACTTCGGTGATGGGCTTTGAGGCGCATGCTACAAACTTTGTGGTCCTTCCGGCGCTTGTCGGCATTCTGTTCTTGGTGTCGGCATTGCGATCGGGACGCTCACGGTCATTTTTCTGGAGCGGTTTGTTCTGCGGAGTTGCCTTCCTGATGAAACAGCATGGAATGTTTTTTATTCTCTTCTGTCTTTTTTATCTGGCTTGGTATGACTGGAAGAATCACTCCGCGCTTCGTCTGCTCTGGCGTCATGCTGTGCTGTTCGGGTCGGGAGCGATTCTTCCTTATGCAGCCACATGCTGGCTGCTCTACCGGGCAGGTGTTTTCCCGCAATTCTGGTTCTGGACTGTCTCCTACGCCGGTGAATACTCCAAAGTAGGCTTGCACAGAGCTGTTCGCGCGTTTTTGGAGAACTCCACAACGGTCATCAGCCCTGCGCTGCCGATTTGGGTTCTGGCTGCGTCCGGCGTGACCGCGCTGTTCTGGAGCCCCAGCGCCCGCAGGCATTCTGGATTTATTCTGGGTTTCCTCTTGTTTTCGTTTATGTCCCTGTGCCCTGGGGCGTACTTCCGCCCGCACTATTTCGTGCTGCTGCTTCCATCGGTGGCAATTCTTGCGGGGATCGCCGTGAGTTCGACGGCGGAAAAGTTGGTCGAGCATTCCAAACCTGTGCATCTCGTGCTTACTCCTCTCTTGTTGTTTCCGGCGTCTCTCGGGTATTCCATATTCGAGCAGCGCCGAGTCTACTTTTCCATGGATCCCCTCGAGGTTGTTCAGGCGACCTACGGAGACAACGCGTTCGTGCCGGCGCTCGAAGTATCCCGCTATATCAGGGAGAATTCACCAAAGAGCGCGCGGATTGCAGTGCTGGGCTCGGAGCCCGAGATCTATTTTTACGCCGATCGTCACTCAGCCACGGGCTACATCTATATGTACAGCCTGATTGGCCGGCAGAAGTACACCGCTCGCATGCGGGAGGAAATGATGCGCGAGCTGGAGGAAAACCGCCCGGACTATCTGGTATACGTCGACGTTTGGGATTCGTGGGGCGATCGCTCCGGCGGGCCGCTGCTTGCTGACTTCCTGGCGCGGCTGCAGGAATATCGGAACCAAAACTTTGAGCGTGTAGGAATAGTAGACATTGGCGAGCCCACAGATTATCTCTGGGATGACGCGGCGAAAACTTACGTACCAAATTCCTCGAAGGTGATTTACTTATTTAAAAGAAAAACGTTCTTGGCGCCACAAACCGCGACTCAGCGAGGCGTTCCCGCAGCAAACCAGGACTGAAAATTCGCCAGGAATGCTATCCTGAGAACTCGAATTGTTTGGGTCTAGAGTTTCGCTGACGCGATGGGTGTTCAATTAGCGATGAAACCGCAGCCAACTCCAGCCGCGAACGGCGAGCGCTGGAAGGGACATGTGTCTGTGATCGTGCCGGTCTACAATGAAGCCGCACACGTCGACACACTTCTGCGGTCAATTCGTGATTCGCCGGTAAGGAAGGAAATCATCATCGTGGATGATGGTTCTTCCGACGGAACGCGCGAAAAGCTCCAAACCATGCCGCTCGCCGATGACGTCACTGTCATATTCCACGAAAGTAATTACGGTAAAGGGGCAGCGATTCGCACGGCGCTCAAGTACGCCCGCGGCGAATATGTGCTGATTCAGGATTCAGACCTGGAATATGATCCGCAGGATTATCCCGCGCTGCTTCGGCCCCTCGAGCAACGCCGGGCCAACGTTGTGTACGGAGTGCGGCCGGACCGGCCGGAGCGTGGTCTCAGATTCTTCTTGGGCGCGAAACTTCTGACCCGTCTCGCCAACCTGCTCTATGGCGCCAGCATCCACGATGAAGCTACCTGCTACAAAGTCTTTCGCAGAACGGTCATCGCAAAGATTGATCTGCAATGCCGCCGTTTTGAGTTCTGTCCCGAAGTGACCGCAAAGCTTTGCCGCATGGGAGAGAAAATCGCGGAGGTCCCAATCTCTTACGCGCCGCGCTCGGCGGGAGAAGGCAAGAAGATACGCCACTCGGATGGCTGGCTCGCAATATGGACGCTGTTGCGCTACCGCTTCAGCCGCGCTCGCTCGGAGAATGGAACCCAGGATGTTGTTGCATCGAGCGCGCCTTTCCCGGTGAGTTTCTCCCGCTTGCCACCGGAATAGATCCAGCTTAGTTCGAAATTGATAACGTTCGACGCGATCCTTCTCGTTGTCCTGATACACTTCCGCACGATGGAAAAAGCATCGCTGCCCGGCATCCCCAGGTCTGTTTTCTTGCTCGTGCTTCTGTCGTTCGTTCTGCAAGTGGTGATGATCGGAGTATTCCGGCAATACCGCACTCGCCCGGAGGAAGATCACTTCGCCTTCGGCTGGGAGATGGGCCGGGTCGCGCGTTCCATCACGCTGGGGCAGGGCTTCAGTAATCCTTACGGCGGAAACACCGGTCCGACCGCATGGGAACCTCCCCTTTTTCCCTATCTGATGGCGGGAGTGTTCAAGATTTTTGGTATCTATACTAATTCTTCGGCGTGGGTTCTGCTCAGCATCAACAGTTACTTTGCGGCCCTCACCACGATTCCCATTTTTCTGATCGCGCGCCGAACGTTTGGCGAACCGGTTGCTCTTTGGTCGGCGCGGGCATGGGCGCTCAATCCTTACATTTGGTATTGGTCGATTCACTGGATTTGGGACACCACATTCACACCGCTCGTCCTGACCCTTATTTTTCTGGTCGCGCTTGAACTGGAGGAATGGGAGGGTTGGCAGGGCTGGGCGATTTTCGGAGTGTTGTGGGGATTGGGCGCGCTGGCAAATCCGGCGATGCTCGCTTTCCTGCCCTTCTGCGGCATTTGGGTTTGGCGTCAACGCTTCGAAAGAGGTCTTGATTCATTGCAGGGGGTGGTGCTGTCGTCGGGGATTTTCTTTCTCGTGCTTTCGCCCTGGCTGCTCCGGAATTACGAAGTCTTCGGACGCTTCGTTTTTCTGCGCGACGATTTCGGCCTGCAACTACGCCTGGGAAACTGGAAAGGCGCCGATGGAATGCTCATGCCTTACCTTCAACCCAATCTCAACAAACAGGAATTCGATAGATTTCAGCGCATGGGAGAGTTGGCCTACGCCGCGGACTGCAAGCGGCTGGCATTCGAGTGGATCCGCGCAAATCCCGGCCGCTTCGCGGTCATTAGCTGGAAAAGATTTTTCTACTACTGGAACGGAGTGCCCAAGGCAACCGACAGCCGAGCTCCCTGGGACTTCCGCACGTCGTTGTTTCTGGCCTGGTCCGCGGTCGCCATCTGGGGCCTGGGCCGTGCGCTGCGGCAAAAACGGCGCGGAGCTTGGCTCTTCGCGGGCCTGATTCTGGCCTACCCCACAACTTATTACTTTGTATATCCTCACGCTCGCTACCGGCATCCCATCGAACCCGAGCTTCTAATTCTGGCGGTGTTCTTGCTGCTCCAGGCGGGAAAGCCGCGGTTGCCCCGGCCCGACAAAAGCTAGTAAGCGAGAAGATCACAAAAGCCAAAGAGCCGCACTTCCCCCCAGTCGCCGAATCTCCTGTAAAATCTTGGGTTCGCGGGTGCGGTCGGGATGTTCAACAAAATTCTCATAGCCAACCGGGGAGAGATCGCGGTTCGCGTGCTGCGCGCATGCCACGAAATGGGCATTGCCGCGGTTGCGGTCTACTCTGACGTGGACCGGGCCGCACTGCACGTGCGCAAGGCCGATGAGGCATATCCGATCGGCGCGGCTGCGGCCTCCGAATCGTATCTCAATATTGGAAAAATCCTCGACGTCGCCAGTCGCTCTGGCGCCGACGCGATCCATCCCGGCTATGGCTTTCTTTCTGAGAATGCCAAGTTTGCCCAGGCCTGCGCCGATGCAGGTGTGAAATTTATTGGTCCCACTCCCGCGGCGATGGATGCAATGGGATCGAAGACGCGCGCGCGACAGGCGATGGAGCGGGCGGGCGTTCCATGTGTGCCGGGTACGTCGCGCGGCGTGGAATCGTTCGAACAAGCTGAGCAGGTTGCCGCCAGAATCGGCTACCCCGTGATGTTGAAAGCTGCCGCCGGCGGCGGTGGCAAAGGTATGCGCCTGGTACACGAACCCGTACAACTAAAGTCAGCGCTGGAGGCGGCCCGCAGCGAAGCCGAACGCTCATTCGGCGACAGCGAAGTCTACATTGAGAAAGCCATTGCGAATCCGCGGCACATCGAGATGCAGGTGCTGGCCGATGAGCACGGCAACATCGTCTACCTTGGCGAGCGCGAGTGTTCGCTGCAGCGCCGCCATCAAAAGGTTCTCGAAGAAGCGCCTTCGCCGATTGTCGATCCCGATATGCGGCGCCGAATGGGCGAGGTTGCGGTCCGTGTCGCGCGGGCCGCCGCCTACACCAACGCGGGCACGGTGGAGTTCCTCGTTGATCAACAAGAAAACGATCAGCAGAAGAATTTCTATTTCCTGGAGATGAACACGCGTTTGCAGGTCGAGCATCCGGTGACCGAACTCATCACCGGCCTCGATTTGGTCCATCTCCAAATTCGCATCGCCGCCGGTGAAAAATTGCCTTTCCGGCAGGAGGACGTGCAGCTCCGCGGACACGCCATCGAATGCCGCATTTACGCGGAAGATCCCGACAACAATTACTTTCCCAGCCCCGGCAAGATCACGCTGCTGCTGGCGCCCTCCGGGCCGGGAATCCGGCGCGACAGCGGCATGTACGAAGGCTGGAATGTACCGATCGACTACGATCCGCTGCTGGCCAAGCTGATCGGCTATGGGACCGACCGGAATCAGGCCATTGCTCGGTTGAATCGAGCTCTGAGTGAATATTTTGTCGGCGGGATCAAGACCAACATTTCTCTGTTCCGGAGGATCTTGCGCGACGCGGATTTCTGCGCGGCTAAACTTGATACAGGGTTCCTCGACCGCATGTTACAGCAGCTTCCGAACGATCCGGTTGATTCAAGGGCGGCGGAGGTTGCCGCCGTTGCAGCGGGCATGTTTGCCGCGCTCGGCGCAACTTCGTCGGGAAAAGGTATTTCTGGAGCCTGCACTACCGAGGCAGAACACCACGCTTCCAATTGGAGCAGTGCGGGCCGGCGCGAAGCGCTGCGTTAAGACTCCGTAACCATACGATTTGCCGTATGACAAGGTCACGGTTCACGAAGTGATTGGCGACTCGCGGCCAGCAGCTGACCACTGGTTCTCATGCTTTACGACGTAACCATTGACGGCAAGAACTACCGGCTGGACCTCAACCACGCCGAAGGCCGCTGGTCCTGCCGTCTCGACGGCCGCGAGCTGGAAGTGGACGCCGTTCTCGCTCGTCCTGACGTGCTCTCGCTTCGCATCGGGAATATGGCGTATGAGGTTAAGTCGGAACGAGTGGCGAACGACCTGCATTTGTGGATAGGCAGTGCGCGCTTCGCCGTTGAAGTCCGCGATCCCCGCTCCTTGCGTGGCCGCGCTCGCTCCGGAGACGAACGCGGGCCCAGGAAGATTACCGCCCCCATGCCCGGCAAGGTCGTTCGCGTGATGGTGCGCGAGGGGGACGAAGTCGAAACCGGTGGGGGCGTGGCTGTAGTCGAAGCCATGAAGATGCAGAACGAAATCAAGTCGCCGAAGAAGGGAACCGTTCGGAAGATTACCGTCAGGGAAGGCGCCACAGTGAATGCGGGCGATGTGCTGGCAATCGTCGAGTAGTGCAGTTTCGCCAAGCCCTACTTGATCAGTCCGTTGCTATCCAGCACTTTCTTGGCGTAGTAATTTTCCACCTTCGCGGAATCGCGCAGTACTTCGTAATAGGCGTTCTTCAGCAACTGCTCGCGCCGGTCATGGAGCTGCGAGCGAATGGCCTGCTGCACCCGCGGATCGGACAGATCACGCTGCCCAGCGGGCTCTTTCGAAACCAGTTTAACGATCCGGAAGCCCATCTCCTGCTTGGTTGCGGGGTTGGACAACGTAATGATCCCGCTGTACTGCCCAGGTTTTAGCTTGAGCACAGTATCGCGAGTGCCTGGGTCCGTGTTGCGCAGCGAGGATTCCGGAACCGTTCCCAGGTCGCCGCCATTGCCCGAGGTCTCCGGATCCTCCGAATAGTTCATCGCCAGCGTGGCGAAATCATCTCCACTATCCAGCCGGTTGGCAATCGTCTGGATCTTCTTGCGGGCATCGGCCTCGTTCTGCGCCTTGTTGTTCTGATTGTGCACCTGCGGGTTCGGCGTAGGCGTAACGAAGATCTGCGCCAGGTGGTATTGCGGCTCGATAAGGTTGAACTCAGACTTGTGGGCGGCGAAATAATCGTTGATGTCCTGGTCGGTTACATTAATCTTCGACGACACTTCCTTGTTCATCACTTTGTCCACCGTGATGGAGCGGCGTATGTCGCGCTTGAAGTCCTCCAGGGTGATTTTCTTTTCCTTCAACCGCTGATCGAATTCCTCCTGGGTGTAAGGAGACTTGATCTCGTTGAGCTTACGATCGACTTCCTCCTCCGTGGCCAGCAGGCCCAGCTTTTCGGCGCGGTGCATCACCATTTCATCGTCGATGAGCTGGTGCAGAATGTTCAGCCGGAAAACGGTAGCCTGTTCTCCGGTCGGCGCCTGCTGGGCGCTTGCTATCTGGTTGTCGTAGTACTTGTCGACGTCGGAACGGAAAATTTTGCGGCCATCCACCGTGGCCATCACGTCGCCGCTCACCTGTGACTTACACGCAAACAACGTGACCAGCAAAACGGCAGCCCCGATCAGTGCCGCAAACCGGGCAAATTGTGCATTTTTCTTCAAAGGAGTTTCTCCCCACTCACTACTATCCGTGCACCTTTGGAATGCAAGACGGATACGACGAACAACTCTCCGCTCCGCCAGAATTACTTGGAAGCCGGCCCCGCAGTGGCAGTCGCGTGATCGGGTACGGGAAGGTTCGCATCTTTCAGCGCTCTATCCAGCGCCGCCCGCAGTTCGCTGGCCGGAACCGCGCCGTCGATTTTTTCCCCGTTGATGAACAAAGTTGGGGTGGCTTCCACCCCGATCGCATCGCCCTCTTTCATCGACGCTTTCACTGCAGTCTCATCTTGCGCTTTGATGCAGGATTGCAACTTCACGACGTCCAGGTTGTGTTTCTGGCCTTGCAGCAGGGTGAGCTTGTCGAGCGCGTCCAGCCGTGCTGCCGGCGTCTTCTCGTTGCTCACTTCGTGCTGATTGGCGTGAATGTAGTCGGCGAAATCCCAATAGGCGTCGCTATTCTGCGAGGCCAGACAGTTCGCGTCGACCGCGGCGTGTGTCGCCCAGGGATGAATCTCCACCAATGGGTAATCCTTATAAATGAAGGTGACCCGGTCACCATACTCCTTGAAAATTGCCGGAAATAGCGTCTGGTGGATACGCGAACAGAACGGACATTCGAAATCGTCGAAGTTGACGACTACAACTTTAGATGTCTTCACCCCGCGCGTGGGCCGCCCGCTGACATCGATCTTGCTCATGGTCTCGGCAAATGGATCCTTGCTCAAGTCAAACTTGGTCAAACGGATCATGGAAGAATGGTCTTTTGAAACCAGAAATTTGAGGTCTTGTTTCCGCTCTCCGCTGTCAACCGTCACGATCAAGGAGTCATAATTGGGGAACTCGGGACTGGGCGTAAGAGTCCCCACCTCCACGCGAACCTCGGGAGGAACTTTGTAGTAGGACCGGACTTGCCGCTCGATTTTTTTGCTTAAGTCGGGCGATGCAGATTGGGCGACACATCCCAGGCAAACCAGTAGCAAAAGGACAAAAGAACGTCGAATTAGAGTCACCAGGAACCGCCTGAATATCACGAGTTGAAGGTTGATTATCTCATAGCGGCGGCCTACGCGCGGGAACGTCATAGCCAGCAAACGATTGAGAATTCAAGAGATCGGCCAAGGGGAGCGATCTGTTCTAGCGCGCCCGCCGGAACAATTCCGCAGCCGGCAGTAAAGCGTTCATCGACCCGGAACGGAAGCCTTCCAGGTCGAGAGTCACAAATTTAAAGCCCAGCCCTTTGAATGTCCTCGCAAACTCTGCTGCCATTTGGGGGTCGAGTGCGCGCGGTAACTCTTCGCCGGCAATTTCGATGCGGACGATTTCTCCATGGTGCCGTACCCGAAACTGCCGGAAGCCCAGCACACGCAGCGCATCTTCGCCCTTCTCCACCACTGCGAGGGCCTCTCGGGTAACCGGCCGCCCATACTCGATTCGGGACGAGAGGCAAGCGGAGGCAGGCTTATCCCACACGCGCAACCCGGCATTCCGCGCGAGCATGCGAATTTCGTTTTTCGTGAGCCCCACCTCAAGCAGCGGAGCAACAATATGGTGCGCCTCAGCTGCCTTTTGCCCCGGCCGGAAGTCGCCCTGGTCGTCGACGTTCACGCCGTAAGCGATCGCATCAAAGCCTCGCGCCAGGCGCAGTTCTTCCATCAGCGTGAATAGTTCATCCTTGCAGAAGAAGCAGCGCTGCCCGTCATTGCGCACATATTCCGGGCGGCCAAGTTCGGAGGTCGCGACCACTTCCAGGGGAATTGCCTGCTCTTTGGCGAAGGCAATTGCGTCGGCGAGTTGAGCGCGAGCCAGACTGGCGGAGTCGGCGATGATCGCCAGCATGTTGTCTCCCAGCGCCTGATGCGCCGCCCATGCCAGATATGCCGAATCCACGCCGCCCGAATAAGCCACAAGGAGGCGCCCGAGTCCGCGAAGGCGTTCCTGCAACCGAGCCCTCTTAACCTCAAGATGTGTTGCCGCGTCCAGCACACAATTATGTTAGCAGGTCCCAGCTAGTACAGCCGCTCTTGCGGACGCAGGCTGCCGAAGCCGCCGATGTTGGCCAGGGTGAAGGTGAAGCGAAACAGGTTTTCGTTGCGCACGTTGGCCACCGAGTAGCTGCGATATTCGACCGTCATGCCACAGCAATCCCAGTTATAAGTCGTCTGCGCGCTGATGAATTGCAGGAGCTTGGACTCCGTATCGATGCCAAAGCTGCTGGCTGCGCTGAAGCCGCGTTTGTTGGGGCGCCCATATCCCAGGGCGGCGCGGAATTGGTTGAAGCGGGCGGGCTGGGCTGCACCCGAAGCTAGAGCCGTCGTCTGCACCGGTATCTGCAGAATGGCATCGCCGCCGCCAATGGTTATCTGCCCGATATGGTAGTTGGCTAACAGAGTGCTCGCATTAACGCGGTTGTTCGCGAAATCGTAGTCCATGTCCCATTCTGCGTCCGTGCGCGAACTGGTTTCAACGCGCAGCCGCGAAACCAACGGAGAAAGATGACGCGGCTGCGTGAGAAACGCGATTCCGGTGAGCTCCGCAGTCGTGGTAAATACATTGCGCTGGCCGGAAACCAGCGCCCCGCCAAAAGTCGGATCGAGGAAGTATTTTTGTTCCAGTTCCCAGGTGGCGACCTCCCGCACCTGCGGCCCCGCTTGGCATGGAGGATTGGCCAATGTACTCGCGTGCCGCCACGGGATGCTCGACTCGGGAGCTGGCCCTCCCACCGTCAATGCTGACATGATCGCATCGCAATCCTCCGGTTTTCCCGATGTGCGCTTTGCATAGAGCCGCGTTACAAAGCCGTACTCCACTTCATGGGTATCGGTGAGGACGTCGCGCTCGTCGAACTTCAGAACATTGGCAAAGCTGTTCACCCCGGTCACGAAGCGATACACTGTGCGCGGCTCAATCACATGCTTCCATTTTCGCCCCAGGAATTCCTTGTCGAAGATGCGCTCCACGGCCGGTGGCCGCAGTTCCACCACCGTCTCTAAAGCTTGGCGATTAATGGGGTCGCTTACTACTCGTCCGGGATTCGTTCCACTTCCTTCAACCAGCCGTTGAGTGTAATAAATCTCATGCAGCGCCAGCTCGGGACGCAGCGACCATCCTCGAAACAACAGAGGCAAAGAAATCTCCGGGTTCAAATCAAACCGTCCCAGCAGATTCGCCGTACGGAACGGCGGTGTGCAAGACTGAATCGTGCCCACCGTTGAGCACTGCGGGGGCTCACTGCGCGAGAGACCTGTGGCCGCCGCGTCGAACGACCAATAAAACGGCGTACGCCACAGCGGCCGGTCCACGCTCGAGAAATCAAGGCTGGGGACGTGCGAAATGGTCACGACCTGTCCGGGAGTAGTGCTCAGGAAATTTTGATAGCGCTCCCCATATCCATTCAGGCTGTATCCGTTCGTGGATTTCGAGAGAAACACCTCCGACTTCACTTCGGAATACACGGCCTGGCTGAAGACTTCGTTGAAGGCCAGCCGGAACAGAAACGAACTGAGGTAATCGATATTGGTCACGGCGCGAAACCCGTCGATGTTCCCCGCCGCATTGAGCCGCGCGTTTTCCCCACCCTGTTTGACCGGGGGCGATCCGATCCCCCGGTCGATCACGCCAAAATAATTCAGGTCCACGTACGAGGTCTCGCTGGGCTGGGCGCGAAACTCCCCGCGCTGCGACCAGCCCCGCCGGGAGAAATATTCAGCGCCCAGGGTCGCATCCATCATGCGGTTGATCGCCCAGTAATAAGCGTCGCCTATGACGTTGCCCTTGGTGGAAGAGTGGGCGACCGAAGGAATCAGAAAACCGGACTGCCGCGATTCCTTCTCCACCGGGTGGGTCGCATACGGGAAATAGAGGATGGGCAGCCCGTGCAGCAAAAAAGTACTGCGATAAATTTGTGCGTTCCCGCCTACATCCACCACTACCCTGCGCGCCTCGAATTGCCACTTGGGATGCGGCAACTCGCACGTAGTAATCGTTCCGTCATAGACCAGGTAGTGGTCGGGGCTGTCTTTTTCGACGATTTTACCGGTAAACGAAAAAGGCGCAGTCGATGTAAGGATCACCCGGTTCCCGCGAAAGCGCAGTCCGGTGGTGCCGGTGACGTCGTAAAACTTGCCGGTTTCGAGGGCTAAGTTGTAGCTGCCGTGCGAGGCGCGAATGTGATCGTCGTTCGGACCGCCGTCGAGCGCGAAGTGTCCGGTCGCGGTTGCCTCCCGCGTGTCAGAGTTGAAAGTTGCTTCATCCGCCTTCAGCACATAGTTCGTATAGTAGATTTCGACCGCGCCGTGCAGTTGATAAATGCCGCCTTGCTCTTCCTGCGAGATGGCGCAGACCGTCGGCGAGGTGTCCTGCTGCGCTGCGGCCGCCGCGGAACACGGCGTGGCCGGAGCGGCCACTCCAGGCGGCAACTGGCTGGTAACTAATGGTGGCTGCAGAAGCAGGTGACAAAGCACTGCCGCCGTGATAAGGAATCTGTTGCGAAGATTCATCGGAACAAGATTCATCGGAACAAGACTGATTGAAACGACCTGCATCGAAGCGGCACAGATCGGAACCAGACGGATCGCACAAAGATCATGGGAACCAGACTATCCGAAGCCCACGAAAAAAGGGTACGCATGCCTCTGCCGGTGGCAGTCGTCGTGAACTTAGCACGGCTGCGCCCAGCGAAGCAAAGCCGATCGATGGCTTGGATTCCCCAGCCGTCCTCGTGGTTATCCGGTCGCCGCTGACTTTTGATTTCGCGTAAGAATAGATTCATGCCCTGTCCGCTTTGTGGTGACATCTGCCGCTGCGCTTCCGATGCATATTCCGCGGCCTCACCGCGCTGGTTGCCCGATACCGATGCGCTCGCCGATGCGGCAGGCTCGCAGACCTCTTCGGAAGCTCCAGAAGCGTGCGTGAAAGATGCGCCGACGGATCCCGAACCACCCTCGCGGCGCGAGGAGTGCGAGGCTGCGCCCGAACAGTCCTCGGCCTGGCGTCTGGAAGTTTCCCGGCGGCTCAATCGTTATCAAGCCCGGCGTAAGCCGCGTCCCCCCCGCTATCCGTCGCTGCGCCTGCGTTTCGAGACTGAGGATCCCATCCGTCCCGTGAGCGGCAGTGCCGTAATATCGCCCGATTTTTCTCAAGCGATGTCCACTGTCTCCAACCACGCATTGGCCCTGGACCACTTTGCCGGCAGCGTCGAGCCCGCTCGGAACGAATTCTCGTCCGAGCCGTCGACGTCAACCGATGCGTGTACAAGTCAGCCGGCCGCAGCATTCTCTGATTCCGGCGAGTTACCCCGGATTGAAGCCCCGGCCATCTGCCCGGCAACAGTGCCAAACACAGCCACAGCAAAGATCATCGAGTTCCCGCGCTCCTGGACTCCGCCCGTCGCTCCTCTCGACCAATTAGCTGAACCGGTCATGGGCCGTCCCCGGATTCTGGAAGCGCCGGAAGTTGCGCCTCCCCCGCCCGCTCTCGGTGGCATCACAATTGAGCCCCCCCAGCTACCGGATTGGGAGAAGCGCCCGGGCATTGACATTCCGCTGCAGAGCGCCCCCTTGGCGCGACGAATGCTCTCCGCCTTCCTTGATGGAGTCATCATCATTGCGGCGTGCGCGCTATTCAGCTTTATTTTCTGGAAACTGACCGCGTTTCGTCCCCCCGTCCTGCAACTGGTGGGATTCGCGGCCTGTTCCGCAGCGGTGTTCTGGGCCGCTTACCAATATCTCCTGTTGGTTCACTCGGGGGCAACTCCCGGACTGCGCCTGGTGCGGCTCGAGTTGGCTCGCTTCGATGGAAGCCCGGCTGGCCGCAGTCTTCGCCGCTGGCGCGTACTCGCATCATTTCTTTCCGCCGCTTCCCTGGGCATGGGGTACGCCTGGGTTTTCCTCGACGAGGACTCCCTCTGCTGGCACGACCGCATCACCCACACCTACCTCGCGCCGAAACCGCGCGCGATACCCGCTGAAAAAGAACACGCTGAATAGGCACGGATCCCAGCTTCCGGCCCAGGCCACGTGCGGCCCGCCCGTCCAGCTTGGCCTATGCTATCTTCATTAGGTTTACCCTGATCGGCAATTTCCGCATTTCTTGACGCATGGCTACATCCGTTGAAGGCTCCAAACCGGCCATAAGGGTCTTCGTCGCCACCACGGTGATGCTGACCTTCATTTCTTTCTGGCGTGCATCCGCCATCGTTCTCTCCGATCTCGCCTCTTCCGCCTATTACGCCGGTGGCGACGCGGAAAAGGTGATAGGCAAGAGCGCACCTTGGTTCATTCTCGCGGTCATGCTGTTCAGCTATGCCGTGCGGGCTCTCTACATCGAGTCCAGCAGCATGTTCGTGCGCGGCGGCGTTTATCGCGTCGTCAAGGAGGCTATGGGTGGAGGTCTGGCCAAGTTCTCGGTCTCGGCCCTGCTCTTCGACTATGTGTTGACCGGTCCCATCAGCGCTGTATCCGCCGGGCAATACCTTGCCGGCTTTATCAAAGACATGGGCGTGTATATGCACCGCCCGCTGCATTTCTCCGACGACTACTTTGCCGCCGTCCTGGCCGTGATCGTAGTGACGTACTTCTGGTGGAAGAATACTCAGGGCATGCACGAGTCCAGCCAGAAGGCGCTCCAGATCATGGTAATTACCACGGTGATGGTGGTGATCCTTCTAATCTGGTGCACTATCACGGTTTTGCGAGCGCCCGTCCAGTTGCCGCCCAACCCGCTGCACGCGGGCGTAATTCCGCTGAACAAAGAGTCTCTGGGCTGGCTCAACGGTACCTGGTTCGGGCACATCACCTGGATCATTCTGTTCGTCGGCTTCGGCCACTCGGTGTTAGCTATGAGCGGCGAAGAGACCCTGGCTCAGGTCAACCGTGAGATCGAACATCCCAAGCTGAAGAACCTGGAGAAGACCGGGCTGGTAATTTTCATCTACAGCCTGCTGTTCACTTCCCTGGTTTCGTTCTTCGCAGTGATGATCATCCCCGACAAAGTTCGGCCGGACTATTTCGCCAACCTTATCGGCGGCATCGCCATGTATCTGGCCGGGCCCGAGAGCCTGAAGCTGCTTTTCCACGGCTTCGTAGTGCTGGTGGGAGTTCTGATCCTGGCGGGCGCGCAGAACACTTCCATCGTGGGCGCGAACGGAGTTCTGAATCGCGTAGCTGAAGACGGCGTCCTTACGGGTTGGTTCCAGAAGCCGCACCACCGCTTTGGCACCAGCTACCGCATCATCAACCTGATTGTGGGCTTGCAGATCCTCACCATCGTTCTGAGCCGGGGCAACGTGTACATGTTGGCCGCGCTCTACGCTTTCGGTGTGATCTGGAGCTTCGCCATGAAGTCAATCGCGGTGCTCGTCCTGCGCTTCACCGAACCCGGAAACCGGGCATGGAAAGTGCCGGGCAACTTGCACCTCGGCAAAACCGAGATTCCTGTAGGCCTGTTCATCATCTCGGCTGTGCTCCTGATCACCGCCGTCGTCAACCTGTTTACCAAGTATCAAGCCACCATCGCCGGGGTGATCTTCAGCGCCGTTTTCTATACCATCTTCACGGTCTCCGAGCACCACGTCGCCAGAGAGCGCCACGGCAAACCGGAGCAGCTCGATCAGTTCCGCGTCTATGGCAACCAGGAACTGGGCAGTGGCGCGATGGGCGTGCGCGAAGGAAACATTCTGGTCGCGGTGCGCGACCCCCGCAATCTTTATTACCTGCGTCAGGTGCTCGCTCATACCAATACGGCGAAGCAGGATGTCGTGGTGATGAGCGCGCGCCTCTATCATCGCGAGCCCAGCTTCGGCGGCAGTTCGGTGATGGAAGCCAGCCAGGTTTTCGACCACTACGAGCAGGAGCTTTTCACCGCCGCTGTGGCCGTCGCCGAAAAAGAGGGGAAGCCAATCTCTCTGCTGGTGGTTCCGGCAACCGACGTCTTTGACGCCATCATAGTCACCGCGCAACGCCTTGATTCTGCGCGGGTCATCTGCGGCCTCTCCAACAAGCTGACCGCTGATGAACAGGCCAAGCTCACCGGCGACGCCTGGGAGCGAATGCCCGAGCCCCGTCCGCGCTTGTGCCTGGAGGTGTGCGCTCCCGACGGTACAGTTCGCGAGTACGTCATTGGCCCGCACAGTCCGCGCCTTCGTCCCCAGGACCTCGAACTCATGCACAAACTCTGGCTTAACATTACAACCGATCCCAAGTTTGCCGGAGCCCACCACTATCACATCGTGGCCCTCGCGCTCGAGGAGTTGCAACGCGAGTTGAGCACCGAGCAGCGGGCCGAACTCTTGCAGAAGCTGCAGGAAGAGATGAACCGCTCCAATCCGGATTAAAAAACGGCCCGGCGCTATGCCTTCAGAAGATTTTCCAGTGAGGCACGCAGGTCTCTGAAACGAAACGGATAGCCGCTCGCGATGAGCTTGCTGGCTTCGACCTTCTGGCTCGAAAGTAACAGTTCATGGCCCATCTCCCCGAAAGCGGTCTTCACCACGAAGGCCGGCAAGGGAAAAATTGCCGGACGCGACAATACGCTGGCCAGCGTTTCGGCGAATTCCGCGTTTCTCACCGGTTTGGGTGCGACCATGTTCACCGCGCCTTGCAGCAAGTCGTTTTTCAAAATGTGGTGGATCGCGCCCACCATGTCTTGCACATCAATCCAGCTCATCCATTGCCGCCCGCCTCCGGTGGGGCCGCCGACGCCCAGTTTGAAGGGCAGCAGCATTGCCCCGAGTGCGCCGCCCCTGGGGCTTAGCACAATTCCCGTTCGGATGTGCGCGGTGCGGATGTCGGCCTGCACCGCGGGCGTGGTAGCCTCCTCCCACGCCTGGCAAACTTCGGCGAGAAAGCCCGCGCCCGGAGAGCTTTGTTCGGACAACGCTTCCTCGCCACGATCGCCGTAGTAACCGATCGCCGAGCCGCATACAAAGACCTTTGGCTTCTCTGCCGCAGACGCTAGAGCTTGCGACAAACGGGTTGTGCCGATGACGCGGCTATCGCGAATCCTCTGCTTCTTGGCCGCAGTCCAGCGCCCGAAAATAGTCTCTCCGGCAAGGTGAATCACGGCGTCGAAGCCTGAAACGGTCTCGGGCGCCAGCGGCTTCACCGGATCCCACGCCAGTTGCTCTTTGCCCGTTGCTTGACCGCGCACCAACCTTACGATGGAATATCCACCGCTTCGCAGGGAAGGAAGAAGAGCGGCGCCGATGGGCCCCGACACCCCACTGACCAGGATTCTAGAACTCATGATTTTGCGATTGTCACTCTACCAGTTCGTGGAGTGGACCAACAAACCGCAGACGGATTTGAAAAGACTGAAGACCCTGAAATCCCAGAATGCTACAGAGTTGTCATCAGGTGGAAACTCCAATTTCGGGAACCTTCAACACCAACGCGGTCACATCATCGTCGGCGCTGCCGCCATCGGAGAACACATGAAGGCTCTCGAATAAAAACTCCAAGGACTCGTCCGCCGACTTACGCCAGCACTGCGCCCAGCTCTCGGCCATATGCCGGCTGCAGAACTCGGCTCCATCGCGGTTAGAGGATTCGTGCAGGCCGTCGGTAGCGAACAGGACGCTATCGCCGGGCGAGAGCTGCACCGCGTGTTGCTCATAGGCCGCACCAGAAAACATTCCCGATGGGAAACCGCCTTTCCCCAAGGGCTGGCACCGGTTTTTTGAGGTCAGCAGCGGAAACGGCAGCCCGGCATTAGAGAAGACCAATTCGCCGTTGGCAGGATCAAAGACAGCATACAACGTGCAGCAAAACCGGCCTGCCAGCGGTCTCTGCATAAGCCGCTCATTCAGTGTGGTCAGAACTTTTGCGGCTTCCGTGCCCGATTTATGGATGCCGCGTAACGTTCCCATTACCAGCGCGCCATACATAGCCGCCGACAATCCTTTTCCTACTACGTCGCCCAGATACAGTCCTATCCGCCCGTTAGGCAGGTAGAAGAAATCCGCGAAATCGCCGCTCACTTCGGAAACGGGTAGAAAGCGAAACGATACTTCCACTGACTTGTCGCTGAGCGATCCCAGGGGCACCAGCGAGGATTGGATCAGTTGCGCTTCCTTTACGTGATCGTCGCAGATGCGGCCGCAAGGGAAACCATCCACTAGTGGCCGGCGTTTCCGTTTAAGGAGTACTTTGGTGGGACCTGGCGCGGGCATGCTTGTGCCTCCATCGGCAGATTGCGGGATAGCTTTAGACTCTATCTTCTTGGCGAACAGAAGGCTCGACGGTCCGGTGGGAGCGGTGCCTCGCGGCTTCGGCACAGAGCAAGAACAAAGCTGGGGCAAAGCGCTGCGGGCTGTGGCGCCCGCTCTACACGGGCTATAATCCTACATGGCGAGCTTGCGCCAACAGATCGCTACTACCGCTCTTACACTGACCAAATTCCGCGAGTTGATGAAGCGGATTCAGGAGAACCGTCCGCAGGACGACCTCTCCATTGTCAAGAAAGCCTACGACTATTCCCTAAAACATCATGAAGGCCAGCTGCGCGCCTCGGGAGAACCTTATCTGGTGCATCCTTTGGAAGTGGCGCTGGTGCTGGCCGAGATGAAGATGGACCCGGTGGCCATTGCCGCCGGGCTGCTGCACGATTCGGTGGAGGATACTTCGGTGACCATCGTCGACATCCGCAAGGATTTTGGCGAGCAGGTTGCCCACATCGTCGAAGGCGTTACCAAGATCAACAAGATCGACTTTGCCACGCGCGAAGAGGCGCAGGCGGAAAACCTGCGCAAGATGATGCTGGCCATGGTCGATGACATCCGCGTGGTGCTTATCAAACTCGCCGACCGGCTGCACAACATGCGCACGCTCGAACACCTCGGGCCCGACCGCCAGCGCAAGATCGCCGAAGAGACGCTGGAGATCTACGCGCCCATCGCGCACCGGCTGGGGATGGGAAAGATTCGCGGCGAACTGGAAGACCTGGGCTTCCGCTTTCTCGACCCAGCCGGCTACGAACAGGTGGAGAAGGCGGTCAATGCGCGCCGAAAAGAGGGCGAAGCGTTTCTGGCCAAGATGCAGACGATCATCAACGACAAACTGAAAGAGGCGGGCATCCAGGCCAAGGTGGAAAGCCGGATGAAGCGGCTGTTCAGCATTCACAAGAAGTTGCAGCGGCAGCGCATTTCAGTCGATCAGGTCTACGACCTCTTTGCCATGCGGGTGATCACGCGCTCGCTGCAGGATTGTTACGCCGTGCTCGGCATCATTCACAACATCTGGCGTCCCGTGCCCGGGCGCATCAAGGATTTCATTGCCATGCCGCGGCCGAATTTTTACCAGTCGCTGCACACTTCAGTGATTACTGAGGACGGAACACCCTTTGAAATCCAGATTCGCACCGAAGAGATGCACAAGATGGCTGAGGAAGGCATCGCGGCGCACTGGAAATATAAAGATGGACCGGTATCGGCGCAGGATGAGCAGCGGCTGGCCTGGCTGCGCCAGGTGGTCGAGTGGCAGCGCGACGTCAGCGATCCCAATGAATTTTTGACGGCGCTGAAAGTCGATCTCTATCCCGAAGAGGTTTACACCTTCACGCCCAAGGGCAAGGTCGTGGTGCTGCCGCGCGAGGCTACGCCCATCGATTTCGCTTACACCATTCACACAGAGGTCGGACACACCTGCGTGGGCGCGAAGGTGAACGGACGCATGGTACCGCTCCGCCATAAGCTGCACTCAGGCGACATTGTGGAGATCCTGACCCAGGCCGGCCACAAGCCCAGCCGCGACTGGCTTGGACTGGTCAAGTCTTCGCGGTCGCGCAACAAGATCAAGCACTGGCTCAACGTGCACCAGCGGGAGCGCGCCATTGAAATTGGCCGCAAGCTGATCGAGAAAGAAGCGCGCAAGTACCGCATCGCGCTCAAAGAAATTAAAGACGATGATCTGTTGAAGGTTGCCGGAGGCTATGGGCTGGGCAAGGTCGACGACCTGATGTCCGGCATCGGCTATGGAAAGTATTCGGCGCGGCAGGTGTTGGCGCGTCTTTTGCCGGCGGGCGCTACACCTTCGATGGCGGGCGACATTGAGGCCGAGGGACTCTCGAATAAGCCGGGAGCGATCGCCAGTGTGGTACGTCGGGTCTTTGGCGATCACAACGCGATCATGGTCAAGGGCCAGGGAGACATGCTGGTCTATCGCGCGCGCTGTTGTAATCCCATCCGCGGAGAGAGCATTGTCGGCTACATTACCCGCGGCAAGGGAGTGGCAGTGCACGCGGTGAACTGCCCCAACGTCACCAACTTGATGTACGAGCCCGAACGCCGCATCGATGTGGAATGGGCCCGCGACGAGAGCACGCCCACGGCATACCCGGTCAAGCTGACGGTCTATTGCGACGATCGCTTCGGGATGCTGAAAAATATCACCAGCGTGATCGGCGACGCGCAAAGCAATATCCGCAACATCGGAGCGCACACCGAAAACAGCCAGGCCAGCGTGGAGATCGTGCTCGATATCTCCGACCTGAAACACCTGGAACAGATCATGGCGGGGCTGCGAAAAATCCCCGGCGTGCATGAAGTGCAGAGGCTGCAGAAAATCTGAAAGGCCACTAGCCACTGGGTTTATAATCTGGCACGGATGAACCTGACCTCCGGCTCCCGACTTGGTCCTTACGAAATCATTGCTGCTTTGGGCGCAGGGGGGATGGGGGAAGTGTTTCGCGCCCGCGATACCCGCCTGAAGCGTGAAGTGGCGATCAAAGTTCTGACTCCGGCGCTTTCCCTTGATGCCGACCGTATGCGGCGTTTCGAGCAAGAGGCCATGGCCACCGCGGCCCTGAACCATCCCAACATCCTGGCAGTTTTCGACATTGGAACGAACGAAGGCTCGCCTTACGTAGTCTCCGAATTGCTTGAGGGCGAGACCTTGCGCGAGCGCCTGCGCAGCGGATCGCTGGCTACGCGCAAGGCTTTGGACTATGCCTTGCAGATCGCGCATGGTCTGGCGGCGGCGCACGAAAAAGGCATTATTCATCGAGACCTGAAGCCGGAGAATCTTTTCATTACGAAAGATGGGCGGGTAAAGATCCTGGATTTCGGGCTGGCCAAGCTGACGCAGAGCGAATCTGGCGGCCACAGCTCGGTGCCGACCATGACCCACATGACCGAGGTGGGCACTGTGTTGGGCACGGCTGGGTACATGTCGCCCGAGCAAGTGCGGGGGATTGCTCTCGATGCGCGCTCCGACATTTTCAGCTTTGGGGCAATCCTCTACGAGATGATTTCGGGCAAGCGGGCATTTCATGGCGAAACCGCTGCCGATACGATGAGCGCGATCCTGAAAGAAGACCCCCCCGAGTTCAATGAGACCAATCGGAACGTGTCTCCGGCGCTGGAGCGGATTGTGCAGCATTGCCTGGAAAAGAATCCTGAGGCGCGCTTCCACTCCGCCAGCGATATCGCCTTCGATCTCGAACATCTCTCGGGGATTTCGAGCTCCACGGCAAAACTCGCCCCAGTTGAGAATGTTCCGCCCAAGGGCCGGATGGCCGCGCTGGCGGCTGGTCTCGCGCTCGCCCTCGCGCTGGCGATAGTTGCTCTGGTTTGGGTGCTGTGGGGGGGGCGCGGCGCCGCACCCATGGCGGAATACAAGCAGATCACCTTTCGCACGGGGTCCATCGGGAACGCGCGATTTACGCCGGACGGCAGCATTGTGTACAGCGCCTCCTGGGAGGGCGGCGATAACCAGTTGTATATGGCTCGCACCGACGACCCGGGGGCGCGGGAGTTGGGACTGAAGAACGCCGAATTGCTCTCGATCTCGAAAAACGGGGAACTGGCGATCCGGCTGAATACGGTAAATTTCGGCGGGTATGCGCGGAGCGGAACTCTGGCCCGGGTTCCGCTGAGTGGCGGCACCCCCCGCGAGGTGCTGGAAAATGTGCAGGACGCAGACTGGGCCGCCGACGGAGTCAACATGGCGGTCGTGCGCTTTGCCCCGGAAAACGATCATTGGCGCTTGGAGTACCCCACTGGCAAAGTGATATTCGACAGCATCAACTGGATCAGCCATCCCAAGATTTCGCCGGACGGAAAGTGGATCGCTTTCGCCGACCACGAAAACCCCGGTGGGGACGACGAGGGCTCGGTCGCGGTGATTGCCTCCGACGGCAAGGGCACGGAGAAAAAACTTTCTTCGGGCTGGGAGTCGCTCGAGGGGATTTTCTGGTCTTCTACCGGCGATGAGATCTGGTTCACTTCGTCCAACAGCGGCAGTGCCGAGAATCCGCAGGCGGTTACTCTCACCGGCAAGGTGCGCACCATTACCAACGTGCCCGGAGGCGTGTGGCTGGAAGACCTGCGCAACGGGACTGCGCTAATGGTCACGCATCACGAGCGGATAGGAATTCGCGGGATCGCGCCCGGGGGAAAAGATGAGCATGATCTGGGGTGGTTCGGCTGGTCGATTGTGCGCGACATCAGCGCCGACGGCCACAAAATTGTGTTCGAAGAAGAGGGCAATGGCGGAGGGCCGAATTACACGGTATTTTTGCGGGATACCGATGGTTCTCCCCCAACCCGAATCGGTGAAGGGCTTCCCTTAGCAATTTCGCCCGACGGCAAGTGGGTGATCACAAAACCGGCGAAGGGCGGACCGCTCAGCCTGGTTCCCACGGGAGCGGGAGAGCCCAAGCAGTTGACGCATGACGCCATCAGCTATGGCGGGGCCCGCTGGCTCCCCGATGGTAAGCATTTGCTCGCCGGGGGAATTGAGGTCGGCCATGCGGCCCGCAATTACTTAGTCGATTTAAGTACCGGCGATTCCAAGCCCATCACGCCAGAGGGCCTAGAAGGTGTTCATCTCTCGCCGGACGGCAAAAGTACGGTGGTATTGGGATCCGACGGAAAATGGGCTGTCTGGCCGTTGGATGGAAGCGGGATTCGTCCCATCCCCGGGCTGGATTCCACCTTCTACGTAACCGGTTGGTCGCCCGATGGAAAGTACCTGTATGCGGCCTCGAGCCGCTCGGATCAGAGAGTCGCGAAAGTTTATAAAGTCGACGTGGTGAGCGGGAAGAAGGATCTCTGGAAGACATTCGGCGAGGCAAGCGCGGGCGTGACAACAACCGGGGCGCCTCGCTTCTCCGCCGACGGCAGCGCTTATGCCTATGATTACGGACAGACGCTTTCGGAGGCGTATGTGGTGACGGGATTAAAGTAGAGTCTCATGCGCGAAGTCATTTCCACCAAAGACGCTCCACAGGCAATAGGGCCATACTCGCAAGCCATCAAGGCTAACGGATTCGTGTTTGTTTCCGGCCAGGTGGCCATCGATCCCGCAACCCAGCAGGTCATCAGCGGTGACGTGGCTGCCCAGACCGATCGCGTGCTCCGCAATCTCTCGGAGATTCTGGAAGCCGCTGGCAGCGGCCTGGGGAAAGTCGTCCGCGCCACTGTCTTTCTCAAGAACATGAACGACTTCGCGGCCATGAACCAGGTTTACGGCAAGTATTTCAGTTCGGCCCCGCCGGCTCGCTCCACTGTCGAAGTGGCTCGCCTGCCCAAAGACGTGCTGGTGGAAATTGACGTGATCGCGGTCGTCTGAGAAGCCCCCCGTAGCGAACACTGAGGAAAACCTCCGTGCATCTTCCGGCTTCCTATGTTTAAGATGTCATTGAAGGAGATGAGCATGATGAAGTATTTTGCCGCGGTGGCAATCATTCTGGCGTTCGCGGGCGGGTTCGCCTTTGCGCAAAGCGGAGCCAGAAAGTCCGCGACTCCCAACACCAACGCTCCCACCAAAGTTACTGGCGACGGAGTGAAAATGCCCTCCGGGTTGATCTATTGGGATATCCGTGTGGGCAACGGTGACGTCGCCAAAGAGGGCAGCCACGTGCGCGTGCACTACACCGGTTGGCTGACTACGGGGAAGAAGTTCGACAGTTCGGTCGACGCGGGGAAGCCGTTCGATTTCACCATCGGCAACGCCGAAGTGATCAAAGGATGGGACGAAGGAGTCGCGGGAATGAAGGTTGGAGGGAAGCGGCAGCTGCGGATTCCTCCCGAGCTGGGCTATGGCGCCGAAGGCACGCCGGGCGGGCCGATTCCGCCTAACGCGACTCTGATTTTCGATGTGCAGTTGCTGGCCGTGCAGTAGAGAGATTTACCGCCGGGCAGGCAGAGAGCGCCGAGAAACGGCCACTCCTGAAAATCAGAAAATAGGATTGCTTCCTGGGGGACCCGGCGATATCGGCGGTGGATATTGTTTTCTACGCTTTGACTACTTTGCCGCTGCGCAGGCAGGAGGCGCACACACGGATGCGCTTGGTGGCCGCGCCCACGCGGGCGTGCACCGGACGCAAGTTTACGTTCCAGCGCCGCTTGGTGACGTTGTGGGCGTGGCTGATACGGTTTCCGAATTGCGGCTTCTTGCCGCAGATATCACATTGTTGAGCCATGACTGCTACAGATCCTTTCAGAGGCCTCTAACCGAAACCACTATTCTACCGGATCGGACGGTGTCTCGACAATTCTAGGTCGCGAAGATGACGTGGGGACAGCCACCCCTTCGACTAGGGCAGGCTCCCGGCTGTCCGTCGAGCGCAGCTCGGCTGCATTTCGGCTATGCGATACTGAATTCATGCAGTCTCCGCTTCAAGCGCCCACCGCGGCGACCGACCCCAAGTCGGTGAAGGTAAATCTTACCACCGGCAACGGGGTAGATATTGTGTGGAAAGACGGGCACGCTTCGCACTACGACTTCGTATATTTGCGTAACGCCTGCCCTTGCGCCATGTGCGAAGAAGAGCGCGGCAAGGCTGGCCGCCGGCATGGCGAGCCGCCCAAACTCGCTCCCGGCGCGCTGCCCATGTTCAAGCCTGCCGCCAAGCCGATCTCCGCCGAAGGGGTCGGCAAGTATGCTATCAAGTTCAAGTGGAACGATGATCACGACCTCGGCATTTATTCATGGAAGTTTCTGCGGGAAGTCTGCCCGTGCGAGGAGTGCAAGGCGATTAGCGTGAGAGCTGAGCGATAAGGTTTCGGACGCCTCCAAGGAATCGCACAGGGAATCCCTGTAAAATTAAACTATCGACTCCGGGGCCACTTCCGCATTGTCTTTTCTCGATCAACTCAACCCGCAGCAACGCGAGGCCGTCGAAACTACCGAGGGTCCGGTGCTGATCCTCGCGGGCGCGGGTAGCGGCAAGACGCGCGTCATCACCTACCGCATCGCCTATCTGATCGAGAACGTAGGAGTGATGCCGGAATCTGTTCTGGCGATGACATTCACCAACAAGGCCGCCGCCGAAATGGGCGAGCGCGTCGAGAAGCTTGTTGGCGGACTCAGCATTGCCAAGCCGGTCATCTCGACCTTCCATTCTTTCTGCGTGCGCGTGCTGCGGCGCGACATTGAAGCTCTGCAAATTCCCTCGGCTACGCCCGGGAAGCCGCCGATCGGCCACACCAAGAAGTTTGTCATCTACGATGAAAGCGACCAGCAATCGGTGGTCAAATCGGTGATGAAGCGCCTCGGCCTTGACGACAAGCAACTCACGCCGCGCACCGTGCTCTCGCGTATTTCGTGGGCGAAGAATCACATGCTTGATCCACAGGAGCTTTACCTGCAATCGGCCGACCCCAAGACGGAGAAGATTGCGCACCTGTTCGAGGAATATCGGAAGGAGCTGCGCAAGGCCAACGCGCTCGACTTCGATGATCTGCTGCTGGAGGCGACGAGGCTGCTAAAGACTTCCGCGCCGGTGCGCGAGTATTACAACCGCCGCTTTCAATATCTCCTGATCGACGAATACCAGGATACAAACCGTCCGCAATACGAACTCATGCGCATGCTGGCGGGAACGCGTCACAATGTCTGCGCTGTCGGTGATGAAGACCAGTCGATTTATTCCTGGCGGGGAGCTGACATTCGCAACATCCTGGAGTTTGAGCAGGATTTTCCTGAAGCGAAGATTATCCGCCTCGAACAGAATTACCGCTCCACGCAGAATATTTTGCAGGCTGCATCGTCGGTGGTTGCAAACAACATTCGCCGCAAGGGAAAAAATCTGTGGACCTCGCGCCAGGGGGGAACGAAGATCGGGTTTTACGAGGCCCCGGATGGCGAGAATGAAGCGCTTTTCGCCGCTGATCACATCGCGAAGTACCTGCGCGAAGCCGCCCAACGCGGCGAGATTCCGCGGGCTGCCGTGCTCTACCGCACCAATTCGCAGTCGCGACTGTTTGAAGAGGCCATGCGCCGATACGGCTTGAAGTATCACGTGGTGGGCGGGTTCTCGTTCTACGAGCGTGCCGAGATCAAGGACATGATTTCGTATCTCAAAGTCATCCAGAACCCGGACGATTCGATCTCGCTACTGCGCGTGATCAACACACCAACTCGGGGCATCGGCAAAGGGACGATTGAGACCCTGGAGCGCCTCGCTCTGGAAACCGGTCTCTCGCTGTGGGGCGCGCTAGGAGAAGCCATTCGTCGTCAACTCCTCCCCCCCCGCGCGCTGGCCGCTCTGAAGAGCTTCCAGCAACTGATTGTCGACGCTCAGGCCATGCTCGCGGGAACATTCGTCGAGAGCCTGGAAGGGAGTGTTGGGGCGAGCGGTGTGGACGCAGGCTACCCTTCGGCTGCGCTCGGGGCAGGCCCGCCCGCGCAACTGCCGCAATCGTCACAAGAGTTTCAAGCCGCCGCGGACGATCCTGTCCGCGGTGACGACGCAGCTGCCTTCGATCCTACCGAATTCGAAAACACATCCTTCGACTTCGGGGGCGCCTACGGTGGCGCAGACGAGGAGGGCTCCGCCGATACCGGCCAGGCCAATAAGCCGCCACTTGTTTTTGAGAACGAGAGGCTCGCGAAGAGCATTCCAGACTCTGACACCGCAAGTTCCTTTCCCGCGCCCACAATCAGCACCGCCGACATCCTAAAATTCCTCATCGACCGCACCGGCTACATCAAGCTGCTCGAAGCTGAGGACACGCCGGAAGCCTTCTCCCGCATCGAAAATCTGCGCGAACTGGTGAATGCCGCGATGGACTCGCGCGACCGGGGCGAAACGTTGGACCAGTTTCTCGATCACGCCGCACTTATCAGCGATGCCGACGACTACGACGAGCGGTCTCAGGTCACTCTGATGAGCCTGCACGCCGCCAAGGGCCTGGAGTTTCCTCTGGTATTTCTCAGTGGCCTCGAAGAAGGACTCTTCCCGCACTCGCGCACCATGCTGCAGCCCGATGATGTCGAGGAAGAGCGCCGTCTTTGCTACGTCGGCATGACGCGCGCCATGGATCAGCTCATTCTGACGCGAGCGGTCTACCGCCGCAGGTACGGCACTGATCTTCCCGAGGCCAGCGTCCCATCGAGATTTCTCGAAGAGGTTCCGATGCCGTTGATCGAAGAGCTGGGTCGCCGTCGCACCGTAAGCTCCGGCACGCCTCATGTGGGGATGGCCGCCCCCGGCCGTCCGGCGGGGCAAAGCCCCGCAGGTTCCAATGCTGAGAATGCTCATTATTCTTATGAAGACGAGGACCAAAGCGCAGCCTGGAAGCGTGGAACCGTACAGCCGAGTCGCCAGAAGTCGACCGTCCCGGCCAAGCCCTACAACTCCATCGAGAACATCGCCGAGTTCTTCGCCTCGCGCGGTAAGAAGTTCAGCGTTCCGAAGACACAGGTCGAGGAGCCTGCCGGCAAACGCGGATTCCGCCCCGGCCAAAAGGTGCGCCATCCCAAGTATGGCGAGGGGACGGTTTACCAGCGAGAAGGAGAAGGCGAAGAAGCGAAGATTACGGTACAATTCCCTCGCTTCGGATTGAAGAAGCTGGTGGAGAAGTACGCGCAGCTGGAACGCAGGTAAGCAAAACAGTTTGGCGAGTTTGTAATCGGGTAATTTGGCCTTCGTGGCTGCCGTTGCGCGGCCAGGAATTTCCAAATTACGAAATTACCCGGTTACCAACTCACAAAATTTAAGGTCCAAGAAAGCAATCATGGCAAACACAGCAACGCTAAGCAGAGAAGAACGCAAGAAGTCGAAACGCACCGCGCGCAAGAAAGCGAAAGCGGAGAAGCCCAAGAAGCCCCGCGATTACGCCCGCGGATCGAAGAAGCGCAAGGTGAAGAAGTTGGCTCGCGGCCAGTCGAAGCGATAAGCCGCAATTGGCAACAGGAACTTGGCATTTGGCCGGAAGGTTTGTGAATCAGACAGCGACTCAGACCGGCTAAATGCCAAGTGCCAACGGCTAAAGGCTTTTAGGAGACAACCACAACTTGCCGGAACCATCCACGGAACCCGCCGCCGTCATCCGTACTTCCGAGAATCAGCTATTCTGCTGCAAGTCGATCGACAAGCTGATCGCCGAATCCGAGGCCCCAGGGCAGCGGCTGCAAAAGACTCTGGGTCCCTGGTCGCTGACCGCGCTGGGCATTGGCGCCATCATTGGCTCCGGAATCTTCGTGCTCACCGGAACGGCGGCGGCCGGAGAGTATTTTCAAGCTCCATCGATTCTGCACGCGCAAGTTCTCGACATCATCGTGAACTTCTTTCGCGGAGGTGGAATGGGCGCGGTGCTGATGCACGGACGTCCCGCGGCCGGTCCCTCCATCGCTATCTCGTTCTTTTTAGTCGCGCTGGCGTGCAGCTTTGCGGGGCTCTGCTACGCCGAACTGGCGTCGATGATTCCTATCGCCGGCAGCGCCTACACCTATTCCTACGCCACGCTCGGCGAGATATTTGCCTGGATTATTGGCTGGGACCTTATCCTCGAATACGTGGTCAGCAACGTGGTGGTTGCGATCGGCTTCGCGGCGTACACTAAAGCGCAACTGGAATCTTTCGGCTTTCACCTGCCCGATAGATGGTCGACGCCGGTCTGGGAGACCGGGCACTGGACCGGTTCTTACTTCAACTTTCCCGCCTTCCTGATTATCTTCATTCTCACCGTGTTGCTGGTGCGCGGCGTGCGCGAATCCGCTAAAGCTAACAACATCATGGTCGCCATCAAGATCGGCGCCATTCTGGTTTTTCTCGTAATCGGCGGCGCGCTGGTCAATCCCAGCAACTGGCATCCCTTCGCACCTTCTGGATTCGGCGGTGTCGTCACCGGAGGCGCTATCGTCTTCTTCACTTACATCGGCTTCGATTCGGTCTCCACCGCGGCCGAGGAGGCGCGCGATCCGCAGCGGGACTTGCCATTCGGCATCATCGCGTCGCTGATTGTCTGCACCATACTTTACGTCGGAGTTTCCATCGTCCTGCTCGGCATGATGAAGTACACCACCTTCGTTACCGGCGAAGCCGCTGATGCTCCCGTGGCCTATGCGCTGAAGGTGCTCGGAGCCAGCCGCTGGTCGCGGTCCATTATCGTGATCGGGGCTCTGACCGGCATGATCTCGTCGCTGCTGGTATTTCAATACGGACAGGCTCGTATCTGGTACGCCATGTCGCGCGACCGCCTTTTTCCCGCGCTCTTCTCGAAGGTTCACGCCAAGTTCAAGACGCCCCACTACTCCACCTGGATCGCGGGCTTCGCCGTCGGCATCCCGGCGGGGATCTTCGCCATCAGCGACGCTGCCGATCTTTCGAACATCGGCACGCTCTTCGCTTTCGTGTTGGTCTCGCTCGGAGTAATCATCTTGCGCCGCACGCAGCCCAACCGGCCCCGCATCTTCAAAGTGCCGCTGGTGCCATGGTTCCCGCTGATCTCGATCGTCCTGTGCGGCGGCCTCATGACCGGACTCACCGTCATCACCTGGCTGCGCTTTGTAGTTTGGCTGGGGCTTGGTCTGCTGATCTACATCCTGTACAGCCGTCACCGCAGTGAGTTTGCGAAGAAATAGCCGTCAGCGGTCCGCCAAAGACTCCGACTCAGCCATTCTCCGTTCCTCTGTGTTTCGTTGGTAGATCTGGGGTTCCCACTCCTCGCAAATCTTCCCGCAAGAATCTACAATCAGAAAGTAATGTCTTCCGCACCTGATCGGCCGAGCAGCTTCCTGCGACTCTTGCCTAAGGCGGAACTGCACTTGCATCTTGAGGGTGCAATCGAGCCGGCTACGCTGCTCGAACTCCGCCGGCGGCGCGGCGAGCGTGTCAACCAGGCTGAGGTCGATCAACTCTATCGCTACTCTGATTTTTCCGGCTTTCTGCTGGCTTTCAAGAACATTACCGAACACCTGCGCGCGGCGGACGATTACGAACTCATCACGTACCGGCTGATGCAGCGGCTCAAAGAAGAAAACGTTTTGCATGCCGAGGTTTACGTTTCGGTGGGAGTGTGCCTGTGGCGCAAGCAGGATTTCGCCGCCATCTTCGAGGGACTCGACCGCGGCCGGGCCCGCGGCGCCCGCGACTTCGGCATATCGCTGGTGTGGATCTTCGATGCTGTGCGCCAGTTTGGCGCTGAGGCCGCGCAACAGGTTTTCGAGCTTGCGGTCCGCTATCACGACCGTGAAGTTGTTGGCGTCGGCATTGGAGGAGACGAGCAGAAAGCTCCGCCGGAGCTCTTCCGCGACGCTTACGCCTGGGCCGCCGAACACGGCATGCGACTGACCGCGCATGCGGGAGAGACTGGCCCTCCGGAATCGGTATGGGGCGCGCTCAACCTTCGCGTCGAGCGCATTGGCCACGGACTTACCGCATTCCACGATCCCGATCTGGTGGAAGAGCTCGGGCAACGCCAGGTGCCCGTGGAAATCTGCCTCACCAGCAATTTGCGCACAGGTCTCTGCCCGAACCTCAACGACCATCCCGCGAAAAACTATTTTGACCATGGCGTCATGATCACGCTCAACACGGATGACCCAGCCATGTTCGGGACGACCCTGGCGCGCGAATACCAGATCGCACAACAAACCTTCGGGTTCACCGACGAGCACTTGCGCGAACTGGCGCGCAATTCGTTCGAAGCGTCCTTCTTGCCCGCGGAAAAGAAGCTGGAGTTCCTGAATCTGTTTGACGCGGCCGCAGCCAGATGATTCCAGCCTGGAAAATCTTAGCTTTCTGCGAGGCTTGCGCTTCGATCGACGCTCATCGTAGCCTTTTCTGAGAACTGTGAACCGAGAACGCCTTTATGCCCCAACACATCGGCATCGTAGCCTGCAGCACCGAAGGAGCCGCGCTCTGCTACCGCACCATTGCGATTGAAGGAGCACAGCTACTCGGCACTCACGATCACCCTGAAGTCTCTCTGCATTCGCACCCGCTCGCGGAGTATATGCGATGCATCCGCGCCGACGATTGGGAAGGCGTTGCCGAGCTGATGCTCTCATCCGCGGAAAATCTGGCTCGCGCCGGCGCCGATTTTATGATTTGTCCTGACAATACAATTCACCAGGCCTTCGGCTTAGTCGAACTGCGCTCTCCCCGCCCCTGGCTGCACATCGCGAGAGAGGTTGCAAAGGAGGCCCATCGCCGCGAGTTCAAACGCCTTGCCGTGCTGGGCACGCGTTATCTGATGGAGGGGCCGGTTTATCGCGAAGCGCTGGAGGAGGCCGGCATCGAGCACCGCATCCCCGAAGCGAAGCAGCGCGAGTACCTCGATCAGATCATCATGCACGAACTGGTCAATGCCCAGATCATTCCGCGCTCGCTCGCCTATTACGTGGAAGTGATCCGGTCTTTTCAGGACGAAGGATGCGACGCGGTTGTGCTGGGCTGCACGGAGATTCCTCTGTTGGTGACGCCGGTATCCTCTCCACTCCCCACGCTCGATTCCACGCGCCTGCTGGCCAGGGCCGCAGTGCACAAAGCGGTCGAGGGCTAGCAAGAATTGTGTGGGGAAGGGCGACTCGCCCGTCCGCCGAGCTAGGCTGACCTAGTCTAGTCTAGTTCACAACACATCGCGGCAATCAGAAATGCGCGCCCTCCGCCAACTCAAATTCCGCCGACTCCCGGGACTATACGCCATCCTCCGCCTGGCCCCGGAGTCGCCCATCCCCGACTGGGCCACAAAGGGCGAATTTGCATCGATTGCCCGGACGACCGAAGAACTCTCTATCGTCTGCCCAACAGAGAATGTCCCGAAAGAGGTCGATCCCGGCCCGCGCTGGATCTGTCTCAAACTCGAAGGCCCGTTTCTTTTTTCGGAGACCGGGATACTGCTCGCCTTCATTGAACCGCTTTCAGACAACGCCATTCCCATCTTCGCGATTTCGACCTACGATACGGACTGCGTTCTGGTGCAGGAAGATTTTGCATATGTGGCGGAGCAGGTGCTTGCCAAAGCTGGACACCACCAGACCGGGCAGCGAGTTCGTGATGTGAGCTGACCGCATGAAGCGTTCAGCCCGCCGTGTGGCGAACACCGTTCACACCGCCAAATTCGCCGACCGCTGCTGTCGGGGCTGCACTTATCGCACATCCGTGTTGTAATAAAAGTTACTCAACTACATGCCATCAGTCCTCACAACTCTGCGCCGCCGCGCGAAAGCGCTGCACCGCAACCTGCGCGGAGCGGCGATGGCCGCGCGCGCTCTCGCCTCGACCGAGCATCCTCTGCTGGCGCACATTATTCCCGTGCGCCGTTGCAACCTGGCCTGCACTTACTGCAATGAATTCGACGATTTCTCGAAGCCCGTGCCCACGGAAGAGATGTTTCGCCGCATCGACAAGCTGGGCGCGCTGGGAACGGCCGTGGTCACGATTTCCGGCGGGGAGCCGCTGCTGCATCCTGAGTTGGATGGCGTGATCCGCCTTATCCGCTCGAACGGCATGATCGCCGGTCTGATCACCAACGGATATTTCCTGGTGGCGGAGCGCATTCAGCGGCTTAACCGCGCGGGCCTCGAGTGGCTCCAGATCTCGATCGACAATGTCAATCCGGATGAAGTTTCGAAGAAGAGTCTGAAAGTTCTCGACAAGAAGCTGCAACTGCTGGCCGAGCACGCCGAGTTTCACGTGAACATCAACTCGGTGGTGGGGGGCGGAATTTCGAATCCACAGGACGCGCTGACCATCGGCAAGCGCGCCATCGAACTCGGTTTCTCCTCGACCATCGGCATCATTCACGATGGCAGCGGCCAGTTGCAGCCGCTGGGCGGCGAAGAGCGCCGCATCTATCACGAGATGAAGGCCATGGAGAAGCGCAGCTTTACGCGCATCAACGCCTTTCAGGACAACATTGCCCAGGGCCTACCGAACGATTGGCGCTGCCGCGCAGGCGCGCGTTATCTTTATATCTGCGAGGACGGGCTGGTGCACTACTGCTCGCAGCAGCGCGGCTACCCGGGAGTGCCTCTCGCCGCCTACACTCGCGACGACATGCGCCGCGAATACCTTGCAGAAAAATCCTGCGCGCCGCATTGCACGGTCTCCTGCGTGCACCAGGTTTCAATCTTCGATGGCTGGCGCGCGCCGCAGCGTCTGGCAATGTCGACTCCTGCCGCGGCGGACGATCTGGTGCAGATTAAGTAGGCACACCTATCACGCCTCGCTCCGCTTGGGATGACCGTTCGTAATCCACCTGCCGCTTTTATTTTTTTGGCTGCGCCGAGGGCGGCAAAATTCCATTCAGGCGCAGATACTGGGCGGCCGCCGCGTAGTGGTCGGCCCACCCGCTGGCCAGACCCAGCGCTGCCATGGCGCGGGGAAAATGGTGCCCTCCGAAAAGTTCGACATCGTCGCCCAGCTTGGAGTCGTCCATCTTCCCGAGCGCGTCGGCGCAGAAGTCGAACGATGCCGTAACGGCGGCGAGCAGTTTGTCCTTGGCGTCCGTTTCCTTGAGTTCTTCGACTTTGGGTGCAGCAATGTCCGCCACTTTGGAGCATCCGGAGTTATTCGACCCAATAATATGGACAACGAGATGCCCAAAGGTTGTCTGGTCGGGAGTGGGCTTGTAGCTGAACTTGTCGGCCGGCATGGCAGTGATGGCGCCGAGAATATTGTTCCGCGAGCGTGGTAGGAGCATGCGAAGCGATGTCGCCACCGGATCCTTTACCGGCGCAGAAGTTTGAGCAGTTGCCCCCGTGGAAGACGACTGCGCGTGTCCAACGCCGAGACAAATACCTGCGAAGAGACCGAGAAACAGAAGTGTGCCGAGAGTACGTTTCATTAAGACCCTCCATGACCTAACGAGTTTGACGGTCGTGCGGGCCGACCGTTATCACCGCGCTGCGAGAGCAGCTGTCCCGAGCTTCCAGAACAGATACCACCCCGCGACGAGCGCAATTGCCGTCGTGCGTTTCACCTTGCTGTTACAGGCGAAGCCGATACCCATGAGGACGACGGTCCATAAAACAATAACGTCAAGCCCCGAAGCCATCCCGTAGAGGAACTTGTTGCCGGCGCGATCCATGAAGTAGGCCGGGTTCGTGGCTACGGGATTATTCACATTGAAGCCCTCGGGATTGACCCCGGCGAACATCGAGATCGCGCCCAGCATCGAACTGATGATGTTGGGCAGGCTGCCGTAAAAAACGATGGCATAGGCCGTTTTGAAAGAAACGTCGCCTCCAGCCACGACCTTGAAGGTCACCCATAGCACTGTTGTGGTGATCGCAAGGAAAAAAAGAATGGTAACCGGGATTCCGTACGAAAGGTAACGGACGATGCTGGTGGAAATCTGCAATCGTTTTTCCTGCTGATCGGCGGGGAGCTTGTCAAATTCATCGGCCCGTGGAGAGTGAGCGATTTCGTTCCGGCTGATCTGGTCAAAGCCCACTTGCCGGTCCATGGAATAGACGAAGAGCAACGCGAAGATGGAGATCAGCAGCCACGGTCCCCACCAGCTTGCATTGAGGCGGAGGTCGGTGAAGGTTTTCGAGGGTGCGATGAAAGTGTTGACCAGGCGCGCGCCTTCGGATAGCGGCGCCTGTTCTGGCGCTGGAACGGGCGCAGATAGAGGCGGCAGCGGGTCGGCGGCCATCAAATGTCTCCCCAGTGAAGAGTCGCACGGATTCTAGACGGCAAGTGGCAACGAGGCAAGCGCGGCTTCCCGTGAAGGGCTCGATTCCAACCCGCCCGTCCAGCGGTTGCACCAGTTTACTGAGGCGGTATGCACTACCCCTGTAACGAAAGGGAGCGAATCCTCACTATTTAACAGGAAAGAAAACTCGGCAGTTCTTGCTAACGCTGCCGGGAAATTTTGGAGTCCATGCCAGGGTGCGCGTCCCTGGACTGCGAATCCACCCCCCTTTTCTGGGCGTGAGCCAATGCATGGCTCGTCCAAACCAACTAGGAGAAATGTTATGAAACTGCCTCACATCGCTTTGTCCACGGTGCTGCTTTTGGGCGTGGCATCCATCTCATTTGCGCAAACCAAACCGGGGGATCTGGTGGCTGACATTCCGTTTGCCTTTGTTGTAGCCGAACGCACGCTGCCGCCTGGCCACTATGTAGTCAACAGCCTCAACGAAAACCTGAGTATTCGCGATGGCAAGAATGCGTGCCTGTTTGCGGCCGCGCACAGCGCACAACGCCCTGCACGGGAGAACGCCACCAAGTTGGTCTTCCACCGGTACGGAAATATCTACTTTCTCTCGGAAGTGTGGGTTGGCGACAATTCGATCGGGAGAGCGCTGTATCCTTCGCGAGCCGAGCGGGAACTGAGAGAGCATGGCAGGGAGACAGAAGTCGCCGTGGTGCGTATGGAGAAATAGACTGCTGCTTCTGAACATTTGACGGGAGGAGCATGTTTCATCGGCGCCAGCCGCCGGCCTGCCGTGTGCAATTAGGAGTTGTTCCCCGTACGTTTAAGATGTCGTAATGCAGAATGTGACGCCGGTAACGATTGCGGCGCTGGGGCTGGAGTTGATTCCCGCGATTGCGTTCGGCGCGGCGGCGGAACGAGTGGCTCGCTCGGCGGGGCGCTGGCCTGTAGCCGCGCGCCTGGTTCTCCCCGCGCTGTTGGTTGTGCCTTATGTGATGGTTTCCATCTCCTGGCACATGTTCCGGTGGGAGTGGTTCGCGCTCTATGCGGCTCTTCCTCCGGCGATTGCGGGGCTCCTGCTGCGCGCCACTGCGGCCGACCCTGAACAGCGCGGCGGCTGGCGTGACTGGTTCATCCTGCTGGTGCTTGGGCTGGCCGTTGACCTGCGCTGGTTCGATGCAGCCTGGCCCAACGGACTGCGGGCTTTGAATGAATTGTTTCTGGTGGATGCAGGCTTATACGGATTTCTTGCCATCCGGCAGTTGAACGGCACGGGGTTTGATTTTTGTTTGCGCTGGAGCGATTGGACAACTGGCCTGCGCGAACTGGTTCTCTTCACGCCCATCGTTCTCGTGCTCGGGCTGGCGCTGGGCTTCATTCATCCCCATCGCAACCTGCCGGGAATTGGCAGCGCGCTGTTGCGCTGGGTGGCGGTCTTCTTCTTCACCGCTGTGCCCGAAGAACTTTTCTTTCGTGCCTGGGTGCAGAACCTGCTGGAGCGGCGCGTCGGAAGGCGCGCAGCTTTGCTGATCGCGTCGGTGCTCTTCGGCCTTTCGCACTTCAACAAACGTTCCGCATATTTCAACTGGCGCTACGTCTTGCTCGCCACCATTGCGGGTATTTTCTACGGCCGCGCCTGGCGGGAGCAGCGTCGCGTGCCAGCTTCGACCATAACCCACGCCAGCGTCGATTGGATCTGGGGATTATGGTTTTAGACGAAGAATGAATGGCCTCTGCGATTTCCGATATACTTCCCGCCGAATGGATCGGAGAATATTTCTTGCTATCGCGACGCCTCTTTCTTGAACGAGCCAGCCTTATGGCAGGCGCGGGTCTTCTACCCCGATCTCTGTTTGCTGATGGAATGGCGCGCCCGAGCGCTGCCGCGCCGCCGATTTCGGGCGAACCGGTTGCCGAGCAAAATGTGTCCCCAGCCTTGTTGGACCGGGCGCGGTCTCTGCTGCAACAAGCTCCGCTGATCGATAGCCACAACGATCTGCCCTCGATGCTGCTGGAAGCGCATGGAGACCTGACACGTTTTGACATGGGAAAAATCCAGCCCACACTGTGCGCGGATATTCCACGGCTGCGAGAAGGCCGGGTCGGGGTGCAATATTGGTCGGTATTCGTCGAATCGGCTACGCAAAGGACTCATACCTCACTGCATGAGGCGATGCGCGAATTCGATGTGGCACTGCGTCTGATTCGCAGCCAGCCCGATTTTGAGCAGGCGCGTACTGCCGACGACATCGAACGCATCCACAAGGCGGGACGCCTGGCCTGCCTGATCGGAGTGGAAGGCGGCCACATGATCGAAGATTCGGCCGCGGCCTTGCGCATTTTCTACGAACTCGGCGCCCGCTATATGACTTTGACCCACTGGGACAATATCGATTGGGCCGACGCCGCGACCGACCGGCCGGAGCACTATGGCTTGACCGGGTTTGGCAAGCAAGTGGTGCGGGAAATGAATCGGCTCGGGATGTTTGTCGATCTCTCCCATGTAAGCGCCAATACGATGCGCGATGCACTCAGCGTGACCCGTGCTCCGGTGATCCTCTCGCACTCCAGTTCCTATGCCATCAACCCTCATCCTCGCAATGTGCCGGACGATGTTCTGCAGCAGTTGAAGGTAAATGGCGGAGTTGCGCATGTGAATTTCATTAAGGAGTTCATATCGTCCAGGAATCCGGCCTGGCAGGAGCAGCGGGCGGCGGCTCTTAGGGAACTGCACACCAGTCTGGACACCGATCAGGCAATCGAGAAGGGAATACAGGAGTGGGAGAAGAAAAACCCCTACCCACGTCCAACCATCTCGGATGTGGCGGATCACATCGACCACATCCGCCAGGTGGCGGGAATCGATCACATCGGGATCGGCGCCGATTTCTACGACGTTGGCCGGGGCTCCATGGTCGATGGTCTTGAAGACGTTACTCGGTACCCCAATCTTTTCGCCGAGCTGCTAAGCCGGAAATATTCGGATGAGGACGCTCTCAAGATTGCAGGCCGGAATCATTTGCGCGCGATGCGGCAGATGGAACATGTGGCCGCCGAGCTGCAGAAAACCGAATCGCCGCTAATCCTCGAAGGAGCGGAGAAACACTAAACGATTCGAGCGGCCTCGGCGCGGTAGCAAGCTGGCTAGGGAACCGGCGGCGCTCCCCGGTAACGCAAATATCCCAGCCCAACGCGCAAATGGTGATGCAACGCGTCCGGCACGCACACTGCGAAGCAGAGGCCAAGCACTCCTTGCGCCAGGCCGAGGGCCCAGAGGTTGTGATAACGCCTGAAGAGCGCGCACGAAACTATGCCCCACAGCAGCGTGGCTGCGGTAAGCACCAGATTAGGCAGGTGCGCCGCGGCGAAGAGCGTGCCTGCGAGGGTCACAGCCACGGCCTGATTCGAGAGCAGGCGCAGCAGGCGGTCCATAAAAAAATCCTGCAGAAGAAATTGCTGGTATATGGTCCAGAGAACGTAGCCGGAGATGTGGACGAAATCGCCCTTGTAGAGCGGATGCAGCGTCCCACCTTTCTGCGCGGCGAAAATGCTTAGCGCGGAAAGTGCGAGGGCCGCCGGCAAAATCCACAGCGATGGGATCAGGCCTCGCCGGCTCAGGCCGAGGCCGTCGCGACTTTGGCGCCGGGCCAGCACCACAACCAGAGTCAGCAAGAGAATCATCGGCGAGAGCAGGCGCTGCAGGCGTTCGGGCGTCCAGATGACACCGACGATCGCGCCGTAGCCGAGGATCAGCTCAAGCAGATCGCGGGAGCGGCTGGGTTCAACGCGAGACATCTGAAAAGTATGGCACAACAGCCAGTTGGACAGGAGTGAGCCCCACAGTGCTCAAATCATGGCCGGCGCGACTTTCTTGATCGAGCGGAATCGCTTCCTGGTTGAGCAACGTGAAAAATTGGCAATTCATTCCTGCCCCGGCTCTCGAATCCGATCGAGGTCTCGATGTTTATCACAACCGGCTGGCTCGTAAAATGATCCAGCCCCAAGTTTCGCAGATGGTCGATGTCTTTCACCGCTACCCGCACTGCAGCGGCAACCCGCTTGTTTGACATCCACGCATTATTCTGAAGAAGGGGAGAATATCAAAATCAATTCGGTCAGGCACTATATTGTCCATGCCCAATTCGAATTATCCGATTGCATGCTACGGGCTTCACTGATAGGTTCCGAACTTGCGGAATGGCTGGTTTTGTGGTTGTCGGGCTGCAATCGTTTCTCAACTGGAGAATTTGATTGAGTAATTCACCCCAAACGAAGTCCAGCGATTTGACAGGAAGTAACCCGTCACCGCTCAGTGCGGCGCTTCGGAACGTTTTTGTGGGTGAACGGGGCATCCGCTCGGGCTGGAGCGCTCTCCTGTTCGTGACGATCTATGTGGTTCTGGAGGCTGTCGTAAACGCAGCGCTCGGCCATTTCGTTTCATTGCAAGTCAAGGGGGCAATACCGCCAAGCCTCGCGCTTCTCCGGGAGTTTTGCGAGGTGCTGGTTGTTATGGTCGCCACCTGGGTGATGGCACGCGTTGAAAAACGCCGCCTTCTTTCGTATGGCTATACCGGCTATCATCGGTTGCTCCGGTTCGCGAGTGGCGTTATGTGGGGACTCGTGTGTTTGTCCGTGCTGATTGGAGTTTTGCGCGAAGAGGGTTTATTGGTTTTCGGGGGGATGTCTCTGACCGGTCTGGTTGCATGGAAGTATGCTCTCGTATGGGCTCTGGTCTTTTTGCTCGTCGGTGTCCTCGAGGAGTCTCTGCTTCGCGGCTATCTTCAATACACGCTGTCTCGCGGAATAGGATTCTGGTGGGCGGCATTGCTACTCTCAACCGCGTTCGCGCTGTGGCATACGAGCAATAACGGTGAATCGTTGTTGGGACTGCTGGTTGTGGGTGCCGGTGGTTTCGTTTTCTGTATCAGCCTCTGGTACACCAAGTCGCTATGGTGGGCCGTGGGATTTCATGCTGGATGGGACTGGGGCCAATCCTATATTTACGGTACGCCCGACAGCGGCCTGGTAGCCGAGGGGCACTTATTGGCGATGCATCCCGCAGGTAATCCGCTGTGGAGCGGGGGAGCTACGGGTCCGGAGGGAAGTCTATTGATCCTGCCTTTTCTGATTTTGCTGGCGACTTGTATGTGGATATGGTGGGGAGTAAGAAATGAAAGCATCGCTTCGAGCCCAGCCGAAGAGTAGCGACCCCCTTTGATCTATGTAGCAACTTCTGGTGTGGCCTCCAGCAAACTGCGGGTGTAGGGATGCTCTGGTCGTTCCGTGATCTGTTCGCTCGATCCGACTTCCACAATCTTGCCGCGATACATGACGGCGATACGCGTCGAGAGATAGCGGACGACCGGCATCGAATGCGAGATAAAAAGATAAGTCAGGCCGAAGTCGCGCTGCAGTTGGGCGAGCAGGTTGACGATTTGCGCGCCCACGCTGACGTCCAGCGCGGAGACCGGTTCGTCCGCCACGATGAATTTTGGACGCAACGCCAAGGCGCGGGCAATGCCGATGCGCTGGCGCTGCCCTCCGCTGAATTCGTGAGGGAAGCGACGCAAGATAGATTCGTCAAGGCCCACTGCGCGAAGGAGTTCTGCGACGCGGGCGCGGCGGGCAGCTTTCGAATTCCCACCTTTCGCAAAATGCGCGAAAGGTGGGGCGCCCTCAGTATCTGCGCTTCCGTGAACCAGCAGAGGCTCGGCGATGATCTCCTCGACCCGGAATCGGGGATCGAGCGAAGCGAAAGGATCCTGGAAGATGATTTGCATATCGCGGCGCAGGCGGCGTATCTCGCCTGGGCCGGCCGCAAGCAGGTCTTGGCCCGCAAAACGAATGCTGCCAGAAGTTGGTTCGACGAGCCGCAGGATCAAGCGCCCGAGCGTGCTCTTGCCCGAGCCCGATTCACCGACCAAGCCCAGGGTTTCGCCGGAGTGAATGTCGAGCGAGACATCGTCGACGGCGCAGACGTCGCCTGCACCTCTAAACCTCGCGCCCAGCACGGATCCACCGCCGGGATAAATCTTCATCAGATTCCGAATTTCGACCAGCGCCATTGACTAGTCCTCACCGACCAACTTCTTCATTCGTCCGAGCACAAGACCTGCGCGCTGCTGGCTCGCGACGTCGGGCAACAGGAGGCCAGCCAGAGCGTCCAGGAAATTACGGTTCGACAACAAATGCCGAAACTCGTCGCTAAGGTACGTCTGCAAGTCCGCCGGGGCAATATGGATTTCGTCCAGCAGTTCAGGCCGGCCATCGATGACGCTAACGATATCTTCCAGGTCGTGGCTGCTGAAGTCGCCCTTACCGCGCCCGTGAAACGCTTCCAACTTCGTGGCGATAAAATAGGGAGCGGTGATGACGCGGATTTCATAATCGCCAATGTGAGTTTTCTGTGCGTTCTCCAGCGCCGGACGATACCAACGATTGCTAAAGCCGAGGATTGGGGAATCGGTGGGCATAAGATCGAGGACGATCTCATCTGCAAGCCATCTGCAGATTGGCGCGCCTTCTGCCTGAGAGTGGCGAAAACCAAGTTGACGCAATTGATTTTCGAGGACCGTGAACTCGGGGTAAGAGGCAACCTCGATGATCGCGTCCACGTCCAGTGTGGGGCGAACCGGAACTGCCGCCGGATCGGTAAGAAGCAATCCCGTCACACAGCCCCCGACAAATGCAATCCGGTCGAGTAAGGTCCCTAACTTTGCGACTGCAATCTGGAGTTGCGCAAGATTCGGGTTTTCGCGTCGAGGGGTCAATGGGAATCAATTCTCGCGGTCAGCTCTCGTATGGCCATTTCGCGTTCCCGTGCCCGTCCTTCTCGAATGGCATCGAGCAATGCGAGGAGTTCATATAGTTTCGGGTCGTGCTCCGATGCCTGGGGCACATTCTTGTAGAGCGGCGAGAACGCAGTACCTCGGACTTGACCTTTTGCGTACGGCCAGACAGGAGGGAGCTGAAAGTCCTGCGGGAAATACTTGGCCAACGGATTAGCGGCTTCTGCGGTGGGAATTCCGCGAGTAGGACCGCCACGCTCGACGGGGAACGCATACTTCACTCCGTGAATCAGGAATTCCTTGAGATTATTGTTGTTGGGCCAGACCCACACACGCGGCAATTCGTCGCCGAAATCAGGTGGCGGAGGAATAGTAGGGGGATTCAGAAGACGCGCCGCTTCTGCCCGATCAACCGACCGAAACACCTGCGAAGGGCTCATGAAAAGAGCCTTGCTCAGCTCGGCGTAGGTCCACCGTCGGCTCCCTTCCCGGTTAGCAACAAGTTTTAAGACTACGACTATATCTTGAGAGCGAAGGGACACAGCTGGCATTCCTTATTCTAGAATCTGGAATTAATTATAACAAAAACTGTAACTTACTACTTATCAATTAATTCCATATTCCAGAATATGGAATATACATATCACCCCGCCGCGATCATGGGCACCGCCGCCAGCGCGGCCAATAGCCCGATGAACCTCCATCGCGTAAAGTGTTCTTTGAGAAATATGCGGGCGAGTATTACGGTGATGGTGGGATAGAGCGACGAGATGACCACGGCTTCGTCGAGGCGTCCAGTCTGGCTGGCGCGAACGAACAGGATAGTGCCCAGAGAGTCGAGGCAACCGGTGACGACACCCCAGCGTAGCCCGGCGGCGGTAATGTTGAGGAGACTCCCTTGCCGCAGGGCAATCAGTCCGACAATTAAAGCAGTAATGACCAGGCCGCCGGCCCGGGTCAGCGAAGCCATCCACAGGGCCGAGCCGTTGCCGGCCTGGCGAATGCAAAGATAGAACCCGGCGAAACCGATGCCGGCGAGAACGGCGATCCCGATTCCCGCGGGAGTGCTGCCGTCTTCGGCACGCGTGATCAGCCAGAGTCCGATACCGGCGAAAACAAAGCCGAGAATGGAGATCGCGCGAGGCAGCCCCTCCGTGAAAATGGAAAACAAGGTTGGGATCGCGGCACTCAGAACCGCGGCGACCGGCGCGGTCAGCCCCATTCGTCCAGAAGAAAGCGCTCGATAAAAGATAGCCAAAGCGGCGCCCCCGCAAGTCCCGCCGGCCAGGACCCATGCCGCGCTGCGTCCCGAAGGGAAAGGAGCGTGGCTGGCGGAGGCTAGCGTGCCTACCAGAATCAGGCCACCGAGATTTACGACGGTGGTGAACAAAAAGGCATTCGCGCGCCGGGTAGCATATCCGCCGAGAAAATCGCTGGTGCCCCACGCCAGCACAGCCGCCAGGCTGTATGAAGCGGAGATTGATGGGAGCGTCGCGGACATGCTCGACGAGAGTAACACGCTGCGATGGCCTCATACCCAGCGAGAGCTGCGCTTGCCAGGTCACCGAACTGGGGATGGGGAAACTTCGCGGACATGGATCGCCGCTGCCTCCGGAGCTAGCCGGAAACTCCCATGACTACGGGTGTCCACGGCCCCGCGCATGCTAAAATCTGACAAAGTACCCAGAGAGCAAGACCATCCGAGAGCCCGGGTTTGAGAGATTCGGTTTGATTGAGCTTGCACCTTCGATTCTTGCGGCGGACTTCGCCCGTCTCGGCGAGCAGGTACGCGCCGCCGAGGAAGGTGGCGCCAGCGTCATCCATGTCGACATTATGGATGGACATTTCGTCCCCAATCTCACCCTCGGTCCTCCGGTAGTGAAGTCGCTGCGGAAGGTTACCGAGTCGCCGCTCGATTGTCATCTGATGATCGAGAATCCCGACGAATTCATTCCTGCATTTGCCGAAGCAGGGGCCGATTGGATTTCGGTGCACCAGGAGGCCGTCCGGCACCTGAACCGCACGCTGCATCTCATCAAGAGCCACGATTGTCTGGCGGGCGTGGTGATTAATCCCGCCACGCCGGTGAGCGCGCTTGAGGAAGTGCTCGATATAGTGGACTACGTGCTGGTGATGTCGGTGAATCCGGGCTTTGGCGGGCAGAAATTTATTTCCTCAACGCTGCACAAGATGCGGCGATTAGTGGAGATTCGCAGCCAACGCCGGCTCACCTACCGCATCGAAGCAGATGGCGGCATCGCGCACGATACCGTTGCCGATGTGGTGCGCGCGGGAGCTGAAATTCTGGTGGCGGGCAACGCCGTGTTCGGTAATGGTGATCCAAGCAAGAATGCCACAGCGCTGCTGAAGGCGGCGAGGGAAGCGGCGCTACAAAGAGTCTAGAGCACCGGTAGTCAACGAATAGCCGAGCCCCGCTCGGCGGACAGCCCTTCGACTTCGCTCAGGGCAGGCTGAGGCGGCTGTCCCCACACGAGTTTATTCGAGGTCCTATGTTACGTCGAAGTTCAATCATCGCGCTTCTGGGCGCATTGCTGATGATCACGGCGGCCTGCTCCAATAAAAAGGCCGTCAATCCGCTGGCCAATGTGGGCTCGAAGCAGCCCGACAAGGTACTGTTTGACAAGGCCATGGATGCGATGCAGCACAACCGCTTCGACGTGGCCCGCATGACGCTGCAGACTCTGATCAACACCTATCCCGACTCCGAGTTCATTGCGCGCGCCAAGCTGGCAGTGGGCGATTCCTGGTATGCGGAGGGCGGAACGGCGTCACTGGCCCAGGCCGAGCAGGAGTATCGCGACTTTGAGACCTTCTTCCCCAACATGCCGGAAGCGGCAGAAGCGCAGCTGAAGATTGCCAACATCCAATACCAGCAGATGGAGAAAGCCGACCGCGACTACACCCACGCCAAGCGCGCCGAAGACGAGTATCGCAACCTGATCATGCAATATCCAGACAACCCCAAGCTGGTGAAGGAAGGCAAAGAGCGTCTGCTCGAAGTGCAGGAGGTGCTGGCCGAGCGCGAGTTCGAGATTGGCAGATTCTACTTTCTGCGGCTGTCGTATCCGGCCTCGATTGCCCGCCTGAAGTCGCTGGTGGATAAGTACCCGCTCTACAGCCGCGCCGATGAAGCGCTGTTTACTTTGGGGCAGGATTACGAAGGGGAGATCGCACAGGTACGAGCCCGGGTAACTTGCGTGAAGACCAGTCCACAGCCTGGCTGCATTGGGGAGCAATACAAAGCCAATATGATCGAAGCTCTCACCAAAGATGCGGCCAATGCGTATGGGCAAATCATCACGCGCTACCCTGTGATGGAGCGTGGGGATGAGGCGAAGAAGCGGCTGGCGGCGCTGCATCAACCCGTCCCGCGGCCCACCAAGGCGGCGGTGGCGCAAAACCGGGCCGAAGAAGAAAGCCGGCGCGAGGCGAGCACGCTTGACCGGTTAATGAGCGTGGTAAAGAAAGGACCGGACGTAGCGCAAGCCGCGAAAGTAGGAGATCCGACGCTCGTCGATCCCACACCGGTCGCCGCCAGTGGAGTGGTGAGAGAAGTGGGCCAGGCGGCGATGGGACCCTCCGCTGGTGAGCACAGCGTGGGTGTGGAAATTGTCGGCAGTGGCCCCCCAGGGGCTAACGATCCCGCTCCGCGCTCCGACGCGCCGGCCGCGAACAATCAGCCTTTCGCCCGGCCGAATACAGCAACCGTGGCCGACCCGAACGAACTGAAGCCGGCTGCGACCCCGGATCCAAATGAGCTTAAACCCAGCGCGTCCCCGGACCTCAACGAATTGGTCCCTGCCGCCGGCATCCAAAGCGCCGCTGCGAGCGGCCAGCCTCTGCCCCCGCCCGTGCAGATCAATGAGATCCAGCCGGGATCGGCATCCGCGTCTTCCAGCTCGGCAACGGGGAACGCTGCGGCAAGCTCCAGCCTGGCCAGCGACCAGGATGTTTCCAGCAGCAAGAAAAAGAAAAAGAAGGGATTGAAGAAAGTTTTGCCGTTCTAATTGGCTTCGGGGCCAGTACTCACTTCGTCGTCTGCGACCCAACCGCCGCCGAGCTATAGGTCAGCTGCAAATCCCGGTCGATCTGCACAGCCAAAGCCGGGTGTGCCGCCTTCATCTCATCGAGGATCGGCTCCAGGAAGCGGTTATATAGTTGCAAACCAGCGAAATCATGCGCGGTCAAGGTCCTCTGAATCGCCTGCTCGCTCGCCGGAGTGACCAGTTCAAGCCTCCCCACAAAGACGCGCACCGTTTGCCCCGGGGCGGGATTGATGGTCAGGGGCAGAACCCCGCTCAGGAAATGGCTGGGGACGATATAGAACAAGCGGCTGCCCTCTTCAAACCACGATTCCCGCCAGGTCTCAATCATGGCGCGCGCTTCGTCCGGATAAAGACCCTGACTGATCAAGACGTCCTCAAGATCGCGGCTCATCGATTCGAAGGTCGCGGTCAGTTCGGGCGCGTCGAGTGACATCTCGCGCTGCAGAGCGCCTCCCAGGCGGTAGCCGAGCTTTTCTCCGCGCCGTTCGAAGCGGATCACGCTCGGAATTTCCTCTTCCTGCAGATTTACCAGACTCACTTTCCCGTCGGGCTTTACAACAGCCGACAGCGGCACGGCAAACCTGGACACCCCGCGATAAAAGATAAATTTTTCCTGCTGATCACCGCTGGTCGTCCTCACGACGATTGGCGCGGATGCGGTTTCCCGGGCGGCATAGTACTGCTTCCCTTCGTTGCTCGCAGCGGGAAAGTGAGCGGCGAGATTAGGAGAGACCGTAACCGAATCCCACGCCAGGCTGCCGTCGCCCCGCCGCTGGTACAGACCCTCACGGCCGAGGACGTGCTTGGGATTGGGTTCGACGCGGCTGGCTCGTGGATACCATTCCGTTAACAGTCCTTTGGAAAACCCAACCTTCACCGATACCGTGGTTTCATGAGGGGAATAGAAGTAGAGGACCGGCGTCTCCATCCGCACCGAGCCCGCCAAACCAACCTTGAATTGGGCGTCGCTGAAATGCTCAACGAAGCGGGGCAGATCGGTCGAACCGGTCAAAGGCAACCACTTCACCCCCCGACCATCTCGGCCTGCGATTGAGGTAAACGTACCCCACTCGTGAGCTGTCAAATCAGGATTGCTGGGCCTGATCTGCGCTCCGAAAGTAGCGGAGAGAACGAGGCAAAGCACTACCAGGCCTGGGATGCGGCGACGAGCGGCGATGGGCATGCTGGGCCCTCCGGTACGCCGTGACTAGTATAGCTGGTATAGTGGTGCAGTCTGGTTTCTGCTGAGGCGTCATCCTGAGCGTAGCCGTTTTTCAGGCGCAGCGAAGGATCTCCTGCTTGACCGGCTGGGCGCGTAGCCAAACTACGCCACTACATGCTCCGGTTTAGACGTCGCGATCCGCTGAAAGTCAGAAGTCGAACTGCATGTTTTCCCATGGCCTGCCCGCCGCGCAGGTCGTCGCCAATGCTTCGCAATTGTGGCTTCGTCTTCTCCCCACGCACTAGGCGCTGACCACTGGTAACCAGGTAACCTCCCGCATGATCATTGACTTACGTTCGGGGGCAGGTTACCTTCGCGATATCTCCCCTCTTCAGAGGAATTTCCTTGGCCAGGAAGATACTGCTTGCCGATGACAGCGTGACCGCTCAGAACATGGGGCGCAAGATTCTCGCCGATGCGGGCTATGAGGTGATTGCCGTCAACAACGGCTCAGCCGCGCTGAAGAAGATCGCCGAACTCAAACCCGACCTGGTCATCCTGGACGTTTATATGCCCGGCTACAGCGGGCTCGAAGTGTGCCAGCGCCTGAAAGATTCGCAGGAAACGGCGCACACTCCGGTCTTGCTGAGTGTCGGCAAGCTCGAGCCCTTTAAGCCGGAAGAAGCGCAGCGGGTGCGGGCCGACGCTTTTATCGTCAAACCTTTCGAAGCCAGCGAACTGCTCAGCGCGCTTTCCAAGCTTGAGGATAAGGTGGTGCCGCGGGCTGAACCCTCCAAGCCCGGACGCTTTGCCCGGGCCGTCGCGGCGGCAGAGGAAGCTGGCCGCGGCAGCCGGAACCAGTCCTCGAGTGAAGAAAACGGATGGAAAACACGGATTGGCTTTCCCCACGAGAAGAAGGAGGCCGACGAGAAAGTCGCGGACGAGGCTTCCATCTACAACCCAATGAACCGGGATCTTCGCACCGTGGTGGATAAATCCCCGGTGGACGACGCAACTCCTCAGGCCGAGAAAGCTGATGCCGCTGCCGCGCCACCCCCGAACCTCATGAACGATATTACGCCGGAAGAGGTCGCCGCGATTGCGGCCGCAGTGGCGCAGTTACAGATGACGGGAGCCGCCGGCGATGTCAAGGACATCGAGCGCAACGTCTCGCCAGGCCAGTCTTCCGAAGCAGAGAGCTCGACGCGTTCCGCGATGGAAACGAGCGTTTCGGTTGACGCCACACCGCAGGCGCCGGGGAAAGCCAGGCCCGCAGTTCAGAGCGAAAGCAGCGCCTCGACAACCTCCGCGGAACTGGAAAACGAAATACCGATGACCATGGCGGCCGGGGTGGAGCGGGAGCTTGGCGGGAACGCCGGCGGACCGCGCTGGACAGCGGTGTCGGTCGCGCTCGATTCCTCGGAAGAAGCAATCTCTCTTGAACAGGAAATGCGTCAGGCCTACGCCGCGTTTGCGGGCCCAGAGACGGACCACGCGAGTGCAGTCTCCGTCGCCGTGGCAGAGCCCGAACCTGCGCCCTCAGAACCAGTCTCCGCGGAACCTGTCTCTTCAGAACCTGTCTCTTCAGAACAGGGTCATTCAGAGCCGCGTCTTTCGGATGGCCCTTCTTCGCCGACAGTAGAAACAGTCCCGGAGCCGCTAGTTGCCGTAGCTGCAATTCCGGAGCCTCAGCCGAGCGTAACCATTCCCGAAGAGAGTGGGAGCGCGTCGGTCGCTCCCGCATTCGCAGAACACACTGCCTCATCGGCAGCGTCTGATCCAGCCAATCTTTCTGAACCCGCTCCGGGCCCGAGCGAACCGATCGCGCAAGCAGCGGATGTTCCAGCCGCAGAAGCTCAGTACGAGCCGGCTCCAGCCGCCGTAATCGCCGAGCCGATCCAAGAACAAGAACCAATGCCCGGCGTCCAATTTGCGGCCCCGGTCCCGGCTGAAGCGGAAGTGGCAACCACTGCCCCGGCGAATGAAGTACAGCTCGCGCCGCCAGCCGAGCCTTGCATTGCTCAAGCGGCAGCAGCCTCTTTCGGCGGTTATGCGCAGACCGGATATGCGCAAATCGTCCATAGGGCGGAGCACGACCTCAAACCAGAATCCGAAGTAGTGAAGAGCACTGCGGCCGCGTGGGCAAGCTGGCGTCAAATCCGCGACACCAGTGATGCAGTGGCTGATGCCATGGTGGAAGCCAAGCCGCTGGAGTCTGAAGTGCCTGCCTCCATCCCAACGGAGCCTGCCCTCACGGCGGAGGCTGTCGTAGCCCACCAGGTCGCGCAGGAAGCCTCGACCGCTCAGCCCCCCGAGAATCCTGAGGAGCTCGCCAGCATCGTCGACAGCGTGCTGGCCGACCTTCGCCCCCGGCTGATGGCAGAGATTTCCCGCAAGATGGCCGAGAAGAAGTAGGACACGGCTGTTTTCGGCGACGATTGATCCTCTCTCAGTTTGACGGGCGAAAAGCCGTTCTGGTGCGCGAGATTAATTCCGAGAACACACAACCAGGGAAGTCAATGAGTGTAATGGCGATTTTGCAATAACTATCCAAGAGCCGCGCGGTGAATTGGGGATCTGGCTGGTGGCTTGGTTTCCGGATTGCCGACGATCTATCCGAAATCATGGAAATGCGACCTCGTCGCGGCTGGTTCTTTGTGACTCACACTTAATCGGGTAACCCGACGCGGCGCACTAATTGCTCAAATCGCGGGTCTTGACGCAGCGGCTCGAATCTGCGCCCCGCTTTGAGGTATGTAAGTTGAGGATCCCTCTCCTCATATGCCTTTTCCAGCCAGGCAAAAGCTTCGTTCGATTCGCCCAACGCTCCGTGTAGGGTGGCCAGTGAAGCGGCCGGAACGATGCCTTGCTGGTGCAACTGCTGGAGTCTCGCGAGTATTCTTCTTGCCTCATCGGGGCGTCGCGACACGGCGTAGGCAAAGCCCAAGTCCAACTGAATGTCTGTGTCTGCAGCTCCAGCGAGTTCCAGCGCGTTTTGAAACTCTCGAATGGCATCATCCTGTTTGCCGCCATGCAGGTAGATCCAGCCCAGAGTCTGGTGAGCCGGTGCAAAGTGTTGATCCAGTTCCAAAGTTTTCTGAACCTGCCGGGATGCTTCATCGTAACGCCCTGCCGCCAACAACCTTCCCGCCAGCGCGTTGTTCAGAGGCAGGGACAGTGGGTCGAGTTCACGGGCACGCATAGCCTCAGCGACCCCCTCATTGAATCGTCCCGTGTACGTCAGATATCCCGCATACCAGTTGTGAGCCTGGGCGTAACCTGGATTCAATTCCAACGCCTGCTTGTATTCTCGCTCGGCCGCAGGCCAGTCCCATTCGTAGGTTTCGGCGATGAAGGCGAGAGAAGCATGAGGTTCGGCCAAGCCGTCATCGAGTTCGATCGCCTTCAGAGCTGCTTTCTTCGCGCCTGACAGAGCATCTTTCGATGGGAGACCACCGCGGAATCCGAGCATTGCGTAAGCTTCCCCGAGTCCGCTATAGGCCGGGGCATAAGCGGGGTCGCTGGCGATCGCCTGCTGGAACGATGCGATGCTTTTATGGAGCGCGTCCTCGGTTCGCTGGCTGAAATAGTAACGACCCTTGAGGTAATTTTCGTAAGCTTCAGGATCGACCGGGGAACTGGACGCCAGACGCGCCCGCTCTTCTGGTGTGAGACTCAGTGCGATCTGCCCGACGATATTCCGGGCAACCTCTTCCTGTACTTCGAAAATGCTTTGGTATTCTCGCTCGTATTCTCCTGCCCAAATGTGCTCATCGGTCGCAGCGCGAATCAATTGAGCATGGACACGGATCTGTTGTCCTTCTTGCGCCAGCGACCCTTCAACAATCGCATCGACTGCGAGCATCCTGGCAATTTCTGGCACGGAAAGCTGCGTGTTCTTGAAGTGCATTATTGAGGTACGAGAGATAACCCGTAATCCGTGAATTCTGGCTAGTCGCCCGATGAGTTCTTCGGTCATGCCGTCGGCGACGTAGTCCTGCGACGGATCACCACTCAAGTTCTTGAAGGGAAGCACCGCCAGAGATCGAATTTTGGCCCGGCTTGCCTCCTTTCCGCGCATCCGTACAGCGAGGTAGACAAGCGCAACCAGAGCAGCGAGCACCACCAATGCGGAGGCCAGAACGAGCCAGCGACGTCCTCGCGGAATCGTCGTTCGCCGCCCAGCAGAGTCTGCCGGGATCCCCTGGGCTGGCTCTTGTTCTTCCGGGGAACTCAGTTTGCGACTCTGCCGCCAGCCATCAAGCTCGGAACTCAAGGCATACACGGAACCTCGCTTGTGGTGCAGGTGGCGGTGGACCGGCATTCCCTCCTGCCTCTCCCAGCGCTGCACGGTCGTCACGTCCCGGCCCAGGTAGGTGGCAATCTCTTTCCAGGAATCTAGGCGACGCTCGGACGGGGTCTCGGACAGCATTTTGTTGGGGAACGGTTCGCCCATTCGCCCTCCTGTGAGCGATCAGGAGATAAGTGCCCCGATTGTAATGCCCCGAATGCGAACTGCAAAACACGGCATTTGGCCGCAAATGGGCCGTTCCGTTCATTGCTGTTTGCTTAATGTCTCCAGCTCACCCAGTCTGTGGCTGAACAAGATCGGTGTTCCCAAAATTTCTGGAGGCGACTATGCATGGCAAAACTTTCTTCTGGTCGGTAGCGGCGTGGGTTCTCGTGCTCGCGCTAGGGGCAACTGCAGTAGCGCAAGGTCGAAGCCGCGAGCACTTTCGCGGCATTATCAACGACTTCACGGCTGCGCACGACGCGAAAGGCAATCCCAGCGGTCCGTGGGAACTCCACGGCGTCTGGCGCTTGGACTTGAGTTCGGATGGCAGCACGGCGGATTTTTCGTCTGCCTTGACCATGGAAAACTCCGACTACTGGCTTTTGATTAATCCCAACCCCCCTGCCGATCCCGATTCGCCGGCAACCCGAAATCCGCATACTCACCACATCACGATGAGGGATGCACAGGTCACGTCGGATCCAAGCTCAGTGGCCAGTGGTTGCCCCACAGCCAGCTACAAGCCTCCCACTACGACGGGTTTTATGGTCACTGGGGCGGCGAGCGTTACGGGAAATGGAGGCTACCCGCCATTTGCCCCCCAGGGTCAAACATCGCCGCTCACGGTTTGCGTGACGGGAGGAACCCAGGTCGGATTTTCGAACATAACCCTGGCGTTCGGATTGCCTGCGAGCGGCCACTTTGGCTCGCAAGCGATCAACGGCGTGGTTCGCCGGAAATAGCTGCACCCAATGAAGCCTCACGTTCCGGCGGGCACGGATCTCTTCTTCCGCGCCCGTCGTTCGTCATATGCCCGTAGTCTTTCAATTCTTTCTGCAGTTCCCGCAAATTCAGCCCGAGCAAACGGCCCTTCGGAGGTAACTGGCGTAATCAGGCGTTTACACTCATTGACCCCGAGAACGTTACCCCGGGCTCCCAAGAACCTGAAAATACACTGGGCGCACAGGTTGAAAGCAGGCCATCCTAGCTCTTGCAGGTGCTGGGCGGCATCTGGTGCGCGGGTATGAGAGGGGGGACCCATGAAGATATTGGTGGTCGAATCGGAAGAACCAGTTTTGAAAGCTACCGGCGTTATGCTCAATAAGCTCGGATACAAGGTTGGACTGGCGCCCAACTGCACCGAGGCCCTCCGCATCTACTGCGACGAGGGACCCCACGACGTTGTTCTCATCGCCTTGAAATTCGTTCGCGGTAGCAGCGCCGGTGGCGCCAAATTTATCGATGCTTTGCGGCAGAAGAATCCCAAACAAAAGTTCGCGTTTATCAGTGCTTCGCCGGTTCTGAAAAAGCCCTTCTCTCTCCAGGAACTGGATGACTTCATGGGCGCGTTTCGACGTCCTGCCCAGAGCCGCATTAGTTAGACGCCTGAATCGGCGTGTCCTAGGCCGAAGCTATCACCATCCTCCACGCTGATTCCCAAAAAACCTGCTCCTGCTGAGCGTTCTCTCAGGCCCGTGGCACCCAGGATCGGATGCTCTGCCCGCCGAGGTTCGGAGAATTTGGCAAGAACTCCATCGAAATAGGCAAGAGCCCCAGGGCTCGGGGAGCTATGCTTAGGCTTGCGGTGAAGGCACACGGAATTTGCAGTCCCCGAAGCAACAATCAGGAGAAACAATGCAGAAGCGCAATCTTGGAAAAAGCAACTTGGAAGTCTCGGCGCTCGGCCTCGGCTGCATGGGAATGAGCTGGTCCTACGGCCCGCCAAAAGACAAGCAGAAGATGATCTCACTGATTCGATCGGCGGTCGAACGCGGGGTCACGTTCTTCGATACCGCCGAAGTGTACGGCCCGCTGGTGAACGAAGAGCTTGTAGGTGAAGCCCTCGCTCCATTCCGGGGGAGGGTGGTGATCGCAACCAAGTTCGGATGGGAAGCCAATCCCAACGACGGGGGCAAGTGGACTGCCTTAAACAGCCGGCCCGAGCACATCAAGCAGGTCGCTGAGGCGTCGCTCAAGCGGCTCAAGGTGGATGTGATCGATCTGTTTTACCAACATCGTGTCGATCTGAACGTGCCAATTGAAGACGTAGCAGGAGCGGTGAAGAAACTCATCCAGGAAGGCAAGGTCAAGGCCTTCGGTCTGTCTGAAGCAGGAGCAAAGACCATACGTCGCGCACATGCAGTTCAGCCGGTGACGGCGCTGCAGAGCGAGTACTCGCTGTGGTTCCGAGACCCTGAGAAGGAGGTGCTGCCAACCTTGGAAGAACTCGGGATCGGTTTCGTTGCATTTAGCCCTCTTGGGAAAGGTTTTCTCACGGGCAAGATCAACGCAGATACGAAGTTTGATAGCACGGATTTCCGCAATAGCGTCCCCCGCTTTAGCTCGGAGAATCGTAAAGCGAATCAGGCCCTGGTTGATCTGCTCACCAGATTCGCGGAACAAAAGAAGGCAACACCGGCTCAGATCGCGCTCGCCTGGCTTCTGGCCAAGAAACCGTGGATCGTTCCGATTCCGGGCACAACCAAGCTGCATCGCCTGGAAGAAAATCTCGGGGCGGCGGACGTCGGACTTACACCGGAAGATCTCCGCGCTATCGAAAGTGCCTCCTCGAAGATCAAGTTCGAAGGGGCTCGGTATCCGGAATTCCATGAACAGCTGACGGGCCGGTGAGCGGCAGCCCGGCGGGCGCAAATACTGACGAAAGGAATCGAGCATGAAAGCACTATTCGGTTGGACGCTGGCAGCTGTTGCGGCGCTCAGTGGACTTTCGCTGGCCCAGTCCGCACAAAAAGAAGGTTCCGCGAGGGAGAAGCTGATCGGAGCGTGGCGTCTCGTCTCGATGGACGAACCGGGGCGGGACGGAAAACTGACCCGCATCACCGATCGGAAGGGCATGCTGCTCTACACGCGGGATGGCCACATGTCGGTACAGCTTATGCCGAGATTATGTACCTGACTCAAAAAGAGAGTACAATTCTCCGCAAGTCAAGAGAGGCTATCTTGGCTGAGTGGAGGTTTCAGTCATGCGCGTGCGGCAGTTCTTTGTCGCAATCGGGCGGGATTGGTTGGCGAGAATGAGCGGCCCTCTTACAGTTCCGTTCACCGTCGCCGCACTGTTCGTCCCGGCATCGGTATACAGGTATCTGTTTGCGATTCTGGCGATCATTGCCTATGCGGTCACATGTTATCGTCTTTGGGCGCACGGCGATGACGAATTGCAAAGTGCTCAGGCGATCATCGCAAAATATAGGAACAGAGCTGAGGCGCTCACTTGGGTAAGTCACTGCGTAACCCAAGGAACCGAGTTGGCGGTTGATGCCCCAAACGAACATGCTACGAAAATGGAAATAGCGAGATGGAAGCAGAGCGTTGAGGTATGGAGAACTACGACGATAGACCTCTTGCTGAGCATGTCTCTCGTAGCGAAGGAAAAGTTTTTCGACTTCGATACCGGCTGGGAACCGGCTCAGTTCGCTTACACAGGGAAGCACAAAGACGTAGTAAGCGACCTAATGGTCCTAGATGAGAAAAGGCGAAATCTCAGGGAGATCATGGAAAAGGCCGATGTCTACTTGGCTAGGGTGATCTAAGCGGCTTTTGTGAGTTCCTTGTATTCGAGATTGTCCGATTGCAGCAAGCGAAGCAAGGTATCGCGGAAGAGGTATTGATTCTTCCGGTTGTTGAATCGCCACGTCATCTCTTGCAGGTAGGCGGGAAGATGTTTCGCAGAAATGTTATGCCATGCACCCACGACACCGCGCTTAAAGAGCGAGAAAGCCGATTCAATCGCATTGGTCGTAACGCACATCTCGCCTTCGTAGCGGACGTATTCATCCGCCTTATGATTGACGCTCTTGTGCTTTGCGTTGCGGTGCGCAGTGGTCGAGAAATTATACAGCTTGGATTCGTCCGTCATAATCACATCAACGGTCTTGTCCACGTTGCGAGCCATGATGTCGTTTATCTGGGATTGATTTACTGGCGCATCAGCCTTGATGAAATGCAAATGCCCGCCACGTTCGCGGATGCCGATCACCGGAGTGTGTTTCTTCCACTTGTCCGCGTTCTTCGTATGGCCGCCGATGTACATCTCATCAATTTCGACCGTGCCCTTGAGTTTGTGATCCGCTTCAGCCATCGCCTTACGAATGCGGTGGCAGAGGTACCACGCGGTCTTGTAGGACACGCCCAGCGTGCGCTTGAGTTGGTTCGCGGACATACCTTTGCGGCTCTCACAAAGCAGGTAGGTGCAAAGAAACCATTTCCACAGGTCCAAGTGCGTATCGTGAAAAATGGTCGCTGTGGTAACAGTGAACTGGTAATGGCATGAGTCACAGTCGAAAGTATCGCGGTTGGCAACTGGCGTTGCCGGATGGTTGCAGCGCAAACACTTTGGACCATCGGGCCAGCGCAACGTTTCGAGCGCCCTGCGGCACTTCTCATCGTTTCCAAACCGTTCGATTAACTGGCAGAGGTTTACATTCGGTGTCATAGAGTCACCATGAAAACGAAACGGAAAGCGAAGCACCCAAGCAAGATGACCAGCGATGAGCTAATCGAGCATATCTTCCATCCCAAGATCGTGAAGCATGTTCGGGGGATTATCGAGGAGCACAACGCGCCGAAAGTGAAGAAAACTAAGGCCACAACCAAACAATAGCAGAGGTATGCTTTTGAGTCAAGTACATAATCTCGGCTTATGCTCCCGAAGTCGGAGTCCGGGGTAAGAGAAAAGCGTGCGAATGGTTAATGAGTGTAATCGATTACAACAGTTTGCCCGAAAGTGCCAAGCGGCGGGGCTTTAGTCTCTTCCAACTATTGCAGCTTCGCGTACTCGGCCTTGGCTTGCTTTAGGATGGGGATGTCGGGATCGGCACCTTTCCAGAGCGTCAGAAAATCTTCATAGGTGGCACTGGCTTTGACTGCGTTTCCCTGGATAGCGTAAGCGCGGGCGAGGCCGAGGCGGGCCAATGCGCCTAGTGGCGAATTTACTACGACCCCCCGGTGGTCAAGGATTTTTTGGAACTCTACCTCAGCTCTGCTGCCTTCGCGCGCGGATACACAAGCCTGCCCTCGAACAAAGATAGGATAAGGGTACACATTCGTGGTCAAGGTAGAAGCCAAACCTAACTCGTAGGGCTCAACTGGTTGCAAGTCATCAAACACGGTGGCTGAGTTGTGGCGATCGAGCTCAACGGCGGCACGAACGGTGGGCAGCCAGTAGCTCTGTAATAGCGTGTCTGAAGGGTATTGGCTGTTCAACTCATCCGCGAGATCGAGCGCCTCCCGCGCCTTGTGTGCCCGCGCCAAGGTCAAGGCGGCCAGCGTCCTCACTTCTCTGCCGGGAGCGATGGCCAAGGCCGCCTTTGCCTCTTGTTGAGCAAGTTCTGCATTGCCAAACTCGGCCTCGCGAAGTGCTCCTACTGCCGCGTAGCCCGCCTCGGCCTCGTCCTCGCCATTGCGTCTCGCAGATTCGATGGCCCTGCGGGTAAACTCGCGCGCGTTGCGAAGGAACCCATAATATGCTTGCGTATCCGCCTGAGCAGCCAGCAACTCGTCTTCGGTCCCGGGCTGTCCCATGGCGCTCTTCGCCTGCCACTCTAAGCCGGTCACGTCCCCCGTCAGAAAATCGACATCATAGAGGAAGCCGACAAGCTCCGAACTGTTGAACTTGAGCGCCTGCGCTTGCTCTAAAACTTTCTTGGCCTCCTCCGTTCGATTGAGCGACAGGTATGCGCCTGCTAGGTTCGTATAGTTCAAAACTTTGTTTGGCTGGAGTCGGAGTGCCTCCCTGAACTCTGTGAGGGCGTCGTCATATTGTCCTAAGAGGATGTGAATTCCGCCTAGGTTCACATAAGGTCCGCCGTCCCCTGGATAGGCTTGGGCTTCGTCAACGGGGTTGCCTACAAGGTAGACCCGAGCGGCACGTACAGCGTGCTACACACCTTCGCGAGCGGGGAGACTGCTACCGGAGGCTTGCTTCAGGACGCAGTTGGAAACCTCTACGGAGTAGCGAATGGCGCCGGCACTGCCACAGTGTTCAAGATGGATTCCACCGGCAAGCAGACCGTCCTGTATACCTTTACCGGCGGGGCAGACGGGGAAGGCCCCACCGGAGATTTGGTCATGGACGCGGCGGGCAACCTCTACGGCACCACGTCCGCTGGCGGCGCCGACGGCAACGGAGTGGTCTTCAAGTTGGACCCGAGCGGCAAGGAAACCGTGCTTTACAGTTTCGGCGGCGGGGCAGACGGGGCATCACCCACCGCAGGGCTCGCTATGGACACGGCGGGCAACCTTTATGGCACCGCCCTCAGGGGCGGCGTCGTCCCCTGCAGCGGCCTCAGTGTGGGGTGCGGAGTGGTGTTTAAGCTGACTCTTGTGCCTTGAGATTTCGCTCCCAGTTGCGCAACTGTTGTAACATCGCCGTTACACTCATTGACTCATCATTGACTCATTGTGAGCGGCTAATGCCTGATACCTCAATTTGCCTAGGTACATGCCGGGGCGTCGCTCCATAAAACCTGATCTTCTCTGGAGGTATTTTAAGAATGAGGGGTCTGCTTGGTCTGGTTTCGATTCTGTTTGCGGCCGTTCTGACTTTTGCGCAGAACCAAAGCGGTTCCGCTGTTCCGCCGTACAAGAACTCCAGTCTGCCGGTTGAGCAACGGGTTCAGGATCTTCGTCGCGCGACATCCACCTCAGAGGCTCGTTCGATCTTGCACAGTGAGCCTGGCTGTCAGGAGCTGCGCTGGATCGATTCACGGAACTGGGATTGTGATTCCAATGAATTGAGCCACTCGTGAAGGACGACGCTGGAGTCCTTTTCGATATGTAAAAATCGCAGGCCCATTATAAAAGAGTCGCTCCACACTACATCTGCCTTCGCATGAAAAACTTGTCGCCCGAGGCTTGGAAGCTCAAATTCCACGATCACCACTCCGTGGAGCTTTATCGGATCAACCAGTGTGACGGCCAATCCCCCTTCGCTTATGTTCTTCATCCTGGCAGCGAAAGATAGTCCCAGAGGATTCCGAAAGCGGACAGGCACGTCAACGTCGTATCGGAAGTATCTGCGATGTTCCCGTTCCATCTTAGGGACGGCGATGTCGAGAATGCCGCGCAATCGACTTTCCTGAATGGGCTTGCTGAGCACAAAGTTTGCTCCCAGATCCAGTGCCGTTTGCGTGCTGGTCAAACCGTTTACCACGGCTAAAATCATGCCTTGCTGATTTGACCGGCTGTCCCGCGCCTGGGCGATTGCTTCTGTGCCTCCGGCCACATCATCACAATCGATGACAAGTCCGTCCAAATGGCGGCGTGAGGCGAGTTCTATAGCACTGGCAGAATCCTGGCGGAGATCCAACGAAACTCCGTATGTACAAAGACTTGCCTTGACCTGACCCAGGAGGGTGGCATCGCAAGTCACGATCAAGCACTCTAAGGCCATTTTGCCATCCTAGTGAGTTGCGCATCGCGGCCATAGTGACAGACGTACATGACACCTGTGCGCGCCAAGACAAACTTGTTCTTCGCTAGTGCGGGGAGTGCGCGTAGAATGCCCTCGGCGACGATTCGCCATGAGACGAGCCCACAATAATGAAGATCATGCTGGCGGAAGATTCCGCGGTAGATCGACATCTGATCGCTGGTCATTTGAAGGATTGGGGCTTCGATCTGCTGATTGCCAAGGATGGTGAAGAAGCCTGGCAATTGCTCCAGTCGCCGGACGCACCACGGTTGGTTCTGCTGGATTGGGTTCTGCCCCGGATTGAAGGCGTCGAGCTATGCCGCAGAGTGCGTCAAGCCGAAGCAAACGCTTACTACACCTACATCGTGATGCTCACTGGCAAGGACGGCAAGAACGATCTGGTCGAGGGCATGCGAGCCGGGGCAGATGACTACCTCGTAAAACCGTTTAACCCTCCGGAGTTGAAAGCGCGTTTGCTGGCCGGCCAGAGAATCCTCGATCTGCAACAAGAATTGCTTGACGCCAGAGAATCTCTTCGGATGGCAGCGACTTACGACTTTCTGACCCGGCTGTTGAACCGGGGAGAAATCGTGGCTTTACTGGCTCGCGAATTGGTGCGTGGAGAACGCGAAGGTATTCCGGTCGGTATCATCCTGGCGGACATCGACCATTTCAAGGACGTGAACGATTCCCTTGGACATCTGGCAGGAGACGCCGTGCTCCAGGAGGTCGCCAACAGGCTCAAGTCCGATCTCAGGATCTACGACGGGGCGGGTCGCTATGGGGGAGAAGAGTTCTTGCTGATCCTGCCGGGCTGCAATCTAGCGACGACCATGCGTCGCGCGGATGAGATCAGGCGATTGGTTTCCGCCGGAGAGATCACGACCGTCAAAGGGTCGAGGCGGGTAACCATAAGTATGGGCGTAACCTCAGCCGGGTGCATGGGGCAGAAGAATGCCGAAGTTCTTTTGAACGAGGCCGACGTCGCTCTATATCGGGCGAAAGAAAATGGCAGAGACCGGGTGGAGGGACACTCGGGAAAACCTGCGCAAGGTTGAGGCTAAGTAGCAATCATGAAAATCCTTCTTGTAGAAGACAGCAAGTTCCTGCGGATGACGATTGAACGGACCCTGGTGAATCAGGGCTATGCGGTAGTTGGCGCTGGCGACGGAGAGGAGGCGTTACGCCTGGCTACTCAAAACCTCCCGGACCTCATCCTGTTAGACATGATGCTGCCCAAGATGACAGGCCCGGACGTGCTCCGCGCTTTGAAGCTAGATCCGGTTACCGCCCAAATCCCTGTCGTCGTACTGAGCGGGCTCTCTCAAAAAAATGAGTCTAAACTCCTACTGCAGGGCGCGGCAGCATATTTCGAAAAGACAGAGAAGGCCTTCGAGAAAGGGATGGGAGGTCTCGTTGAAGTAATCGAAAAAGTTCTAGCAAAATCGCGACAAGAGGCATAAACAAACCTCGCCTAGCATTTCTCCCTTCCAACACCACGATCAGCGGGGAGCACTTTCTGCCACCGGCTGGCACTGGCCTTGATGACCACGTGGGAGCCAGCAGTCCTTGGTCTGCCGGCAGTCCTGGTTCAGGGACTTGTTCCACTCGTGCCACCAGTGGCGGTTGGCTTTCATGGCGGCGTCATTGGGTTTGACCCCCGCGTCGTACTCGCTTCGATAGTCGAAGGCCCCGACTGCTTCCCAGTCCGCCATCGGCATGATCAACGAGTCGAATGCAGTGCGGACCTGGTTCATCCAATCCTCGTATGACTCGGCCATGCAGTGGATTCTCCTCCAAGGGAATGTCGCCTTGGCTCCGCAGGTTCTCGACGACGCGGTAGTGCGAGACGGTCTCACCGAGCACTGCGCGGAAATCTTACGTGGCGGAAACGGGACAAGTCAATGAATGCGGAGTTTGGGTAGTGGTGCAGTTTGGCTTTGCTAGGCGACGGCGTCATCCTGAGCGTAGCCGTTTTTCAGGCGGAGCGAAGGATCTCCCGCTCAACCGGTTTGGCGCGTCGCCAAACGGCACCACTACCCGAGTTTGAGCGGGCCCTACACCGTCTCTTGACGCAATCTGGCGATGTCCCTGGTCGGCGCATTCCCGAAGAAGCGGCTGTATTCCCGGCTGAACTGCGAAGCGCTTAGATAGCCCACGCGCTGACTCGCCGTACCTGCGTCCGTCAACGTGGACAACATGAGATGCCTCGCCGCTTGCAGGCGCAGCACCTTTTGATAGTGCAGCGGGCTCATCGAAGTGACGGACTTAAAGTGCTCGTGGAACTCTTTTGCAGGGGTTTTCTCCATTGACCTGAATATAGTGATATCACTATAATTGAAGGCCCATGACGGATGACCCGCCGCTCAAACCGTTGATCTGGGTTGGCGCAAGCCTTAAAGATCTTCGAGAGTTCCCAGCGCCCGTACAAGACCACATGGGCTATGCGCTATACCTTGCGCAACGCGGCGGCAAGCATCAGGACGCCAAAGTACTCAGCGGCTTTGGCGGAGCAGGCGTTCTGGAAGTGATTAAGGACCACCAGGGTGATACCTTCCGGGCCGTGTATACGCTGAAATATGCGGGGACGGTTTATGTTCTTCACGCCTTCCAGAAGAAGTCGAAGAGCGGACGGCAAACCCCGCGCCGTGATGTTGACCTGATCAAGCAAAGATTGCGCGAGGCCGAACAGATTTCGGGGGAGACAAAGCAATGAGCAACAAAAAGCGATACCGAACCGGAAGCGGCAACGTATTTAAGGACCTCGGCGTGCCCAATGCCGAAGAGCACTTGGCAAAAGCGCAGCTTGTATTCAAGATTGATACGATCTTGAAGAAGCGCGGCCTCAAACAAGTGGAAGCCGCTGCTCTGTTCGGAGTCCGCCAGCCCGATGTATCGAAGATGCTGCGCGGCGAGTTCCGCCAGTTCTCCGTCGAACGCCTGCTCCGCTTCCTGGTGGCGCTCGATCAGGATGTCGAGATTGTTGTGAAACCGCACCGGAATCGAAACGATGCGGCGGCGATGCAGGTGATTTAGGGAGAGGTTCGCGTCGGCTGGTTTCTGATGAGGTGGATGAAAGTAGCGAGCGTCCGGTTTAGGTTCCCCAGGTTTTTGCAGGCTCAGACACATCCGTGCGGCACACCGGAGAACACATTTTCGCCACTCACAGCCCCGTCATTCGCTCGATGGCCTCGGGGTATCGCGCTCCGTGCACAGCAATCTTTGAAGCGGCGCTTTCGATCTCGCGCAGATCGTCGGACGTAAGTTCGATCGCGGTGGCGCCAATGTTTTCTTCGAGGCGGTGCAGCTTGGTGGTGCCGGGGATTGGAACAATCCAGGGCTTCTGGGCAAGCAGCCAGGCGAGCGCTATTTGAGCAGGGGTCGCTTTCTTCTTTTGTGCGATCCTGCCGAGCAGATCAACCAAGGCCTGGTTTACTTTCAGGGCCTCGGGCGTGAACCGTGGAAGTCTGTTGCGGAAGTCGGTACTTTCGAACTTAGTGTTTTCGTCCATCTTCCCCGTAAGGAAGCCCTTTCCCAGAGGGCTGTAGGGAACGAAGCCGATTCCAAGTTCTTCGAGGGCCGGCAGCACTTCAGCTTCAGGGCCTCTTGTCCACAGCGAGTATTCGCTTTGGACTGCCGTGACCGGCTGGACCGCGTGTGCGCGACGAATTGTCTTGGCGGCTGCTTCAGAAAGGCCGAAGTGCTTCGCCTTGCCTTGCTGAATGAGGTCCGCCACCGCACCCGCCACTTCTTCGATCGGCACGTCCGGGTCCACACGGTGCTGATAGAACAGATCGATGGCATCAACCTTGAGCCGCTTGAGCGAGCTCTCGGCGACCTCTTTGATGCGCTCAGGCTTGCTGTTCAAGCCTTGGAAACCGGGGCTTCCGTTCGGATTCAGCTTGAACCCGAACTTCGTGGCGATCACCACCTTGCCACGAAACGGAGCGAGAGCTTCACCCAGAAGTTCTTCGTTCGTGAACGGGCCGTACACTTCGGCGGTATCAAAGAATGTGACGCCGCGTTCGACGGCCGTCCGGAGAAGAGAGACCATCTCCTGCTTGTCTGCAGCGGGACCATAAGAAAAGCTCATTCCCATGCAGCCCAGCCCGAGAGCCGAAACTTCCAGATTACTTTTTCCAAGTTTGCGCTTTTGCACTGTTTCTCCTTATGAAATGCTTTTTCGTAGAAGGCGAACGGCGTTTGCAGACGCTTAGTAATGTTCCCACGTAACCGACCAGTATTCGTCTGGCCGAGTCGACCTGATGATCAGGTGCCCGTCAGAAAACTGAAACAGGCGCGGAAGATCCTTCCCCACAAGGGCCTGCGTAATCGATCCCTCCACGTGATGCGTTACCGTATGCGCCTCCTCATTCACGTCGTAGCTGCCGAAGGAAGCTTCATACCCGTCTTTGACGTAGTCATTGGATACACCGAGCCCCAACGTGCCGCCTGCCCCGCACGCGGACGGACGGGCCAAAGTCCGGTTTGACCCATCTTTTCTCGCGCCTGTAAGATCAGACTTCATCAGCCTTTCCTGGTAAGTCCTAACCTCAGAGGCCACAGGAGTACACACAGCAGAACTGGGCTTCTCCAGTGATCCCGTGTCCTCGGTGGTGAAGTTTTTTTTGGCTGGCTATCAGGCGCTGATTGCTGATTTTCCCATGCCGCACGAATTGTCCAAATCCTACGAGCCCGGCGCGATCGAGACGCGCTGGGCCGAATACTGGATCCAGGAAAAACTCTTCTCCGTGCCCACGCCGCCGCCGGGGCCGCCGCGGCCTGTGTTTACGCTGCTGCTGCCGCCGCCGAATGTCACCGGCCGCCTGCACATGGGCCACATGCTCAACCAGACGCAGATGGACATCATCGTGCGCTGGCATCGCATGCGCGGCTTCACCACGCTGTGGCTGCCGGGGACGGACCACGCCGGCATCGCCACGCAAATGATGGTGGAGCGCCAGCTCGCTAAAGAGGGCAAGAAGCGGCGCGATCTTGGTCGCGAGAAATTCATCGAGCGCGTGTGGGAGTGGAAGAAGCTCTACGGCGGCGCGATTCTTGACCAGATGAAGCGCCTGGGCGCGTCCGTCGACTGGGACCGCGAATACTTCACCATGGACGAGAATCTTTCGCGCGCGGTGCGCGAAGTGTTTGTCCGGCTGTATGAAGAAGGACTGATTTACCGCGGCAAGTACATCGTGAACTGGTGCCCGCGCTGCGAGACGGCGATCTCCGATCTCGAAGTCAAGCACGAAGAGGTTGCCGGAAAGTTGTGGGAGATTCGCTATCCCGTCAGCGGCACGGATGAATTCATCACAGTGGCTACGACTCGTCCTGAGACCATGCTGGGTGATACCGCGATCGCGGTGAATGCGAAGGATGAGCGCTACACGCATCTGCACGGCAAGAAAGTTCTGCTGCCGCTGATGAACCGTGAGATCCCCATCATCACCGACGAACTGGCGCAGCCGGAGTTTGGCACCGGCGCGGTGAAGGTAACGCCGGCGCACGATCCCAACGATTTTCAGGCGGGGAAGCGGCACAACCTGCCCCAGATCGACGTGATGGACGAGCACGCGCACATGAACCAGAACGCCGGTCGCTTCGCGGGTTTAGACAGATATGAAGCGCGCCAGCGGGTGCTCGCCGATTTGCAGGAGCAGGGATTTCTCGTGGCCGAGAAAGACTACGCGCTCTCTCTGGGAAAGTGCGAACGCTGTGGCACCGTGGTTGAACCGCGGCTCTCCGAGCAATGGTTCATCAAAATTAAGCCGCTGGCGGAAAAAGCGATCGAGGCGGTTGAGAGCGGCGAGATCACCATCGTCCCGGAGAATTACAAGCAGATTTATCTGAACTGGATGAACAACATCTACGACTGGTGCATCTCGCGCCAGTTGTGGTGGGGACATCGGATTCCGGCGTGGACGTGCGACGGCTGTAAAGAAATGATCGTGGCGCGCGAAGCTCCGCTGACCTGCGTGAAGTGCGGCAGCACAAACGTGGAACAGGTTTCCGACGTGCTCGATACCTGGTTCTCCTCGGGCCTGCTGCCTTTTACGACGTTGGGCTGGCCGGAGAAGACGCGCGACCAGGCGGTCTTTTATCCCACCACATTGCTGATCACTGCCTACGAGATTTTGTTCTTCTGGGTGGCGCGTATGATCATGTTCGGCTGCCACTTCATGAAGGATCATAAGCAGGATCCGGCGATCAAGCAGGCGAGCGGCTGGGCTGATAAGAAAGACGACAGCGTGCCCTTCCGCCAGGTTTACATCCACGCGCTGGTGCGCGACGCCGAGCGGCAGAAGATGTCGAAGACCAAAGGCAACGTGCTCGATCCTCTGGAAGTCATCGAACGTTTCGGCACGGATGCGACCCGCTTCACCCTGGCTGCCATGGCCGCGCCCGGAACCGATATCGCCTTCAACGAAAGCCGCACGGAAGGTTATCGCGCCTTCGCCAACAAAATCTGGAATGCTGCCAGATTCATGTTCATGAATGTGGACCGGATCGATCCCGGCCTGCGACCCGCGAGCGTGGAATCAGTTCATGTGGGGACAGCCGCCGCCGGCTGTCCGCCGGGCGAAGCCCGGCCGCCAGCGGGCATTGCACCCTTCAGCATTAACACTCTCGAAGATCGCTGGATTCTCTCCCGCTTCAATCGCGTAACCCAAGAAGTGAACGATGCCCTCGCGACCTACCGCTTCCACGAAGCCGCCAACCGCATCTACGATTTTTTCTGGGGCGAATTCTGCGACTGGTACATCGAACTGAACAAGCCCCGCCTGAATTTCGAAGAAGGGGCAGATAAATCGCAAGCGCGCGCCGCTTGCGCTAACCTGGTCAACTTGTTCGACGCATCTTTGCGACTGCTGCATCCGATTATGCCGTTCATTAGTGAAGAGATCTGGCAGGCGATGTATGAAGGCCAGCCTCCGCTGAAATCGATTGCCCTCGCAGCCTATCCCCATGCGGACGAAAAGCAATTCGATCTAAACGCCGAGACCGGGATGGCAATCTTGCAGGACTTGATCGTGAACGTGCGCAATGTACGAGCAGAATTGAAAGTCGAACCCAAAGTAAGAATCCCGATCGAAGTATTTGCCAACGAGCCTGGGATTCGCGCGATGATTGAGCAGAATCGCGGCGCGGTGGAACGCCTGGCTAACGTGGAAAAGATTACGTTTGTAGATAACTCGCTGTCCAAGCAGGCTGGCGCGCGCAGCACCTCGCGCTTTGATGTTCACGTAATCTATGAACGGAAGATCGACATCGCCGTCGAGCGCGAGCGCTTGAGCAAAGAACTCGATAAGATTGAAAAAGAATTCGCCAACAACCAGAAGCAGTTAAGCAACGAGCAATTCCTGGCGAAGGCCCCGCCAAAGGTTGTCGAAGGCCTGCGCCGGCGCGCGGAGGAACTGATCACGTTGCGCAAAAAGATCAGGAACCAACTCGATGAACTAAAGTGATGCATGTGGGGACAGCCGCCCTCGCCTGTCCGTCGAGCGCAGCTCGACTCGGGCACAGCAAGAAAGCATGCGGGTCCTCGACCCGCCGGACAGCCGAGGGCGGCTGTCCCCACATGAGTAGGGCAAGAAACTGCCAAGTTTTATGGATTTCAACTCACGACGCATCACCGCCATCCTGGAGAACGCGCTGCTCGAAGACCGGGCCACGCGCGACGCCACCAGCTACGCCTGCATCGATCCCAACCAGCGCGCCTCGGCCACCATCCTGGCCAAGCAGGATTGCATCCTCGCCGGAATCGGTTGCGTGGCACGCATTCTCGACGTTTACGCCCTGCTCGACGGCGCCGTCACTTCGCACTACGAAGTGACCACGCATCCGGAAATTTTCGATGGCGTGCGCCTGCACAAGGGACAATCCGTTGCAGTCGTTCAGCACAATGCCCGCGTGATTCTCTCCTGCGAGCGCGTGATCCTGAACTTCTTGCAGCGGATGAGCGGCATCGCCACCCTGACGCGCAAATTCGTCGAAGCGGTCTCCGGCACCAAGGCCCGCATTCTCGACACCCGCAAAACCGCTCCCGGTCTGCGCGTAATCGACAAATACGCGGTGCGCTGCGGCGGCGGCCAGAATCATCGCCTCGATCTCTCCGACGGCGTGCTGATCAAGAACAACCACATCGCGCTCGCCGGAGGCATCGTGCCAGTCCTCGACCGCGCGGTACACAACCGCCGCGGCTCTCAGCTAATCGAGATAGAAGTGCGGACCATGGACGAACTGGAAGACGCGCTGGCCCACCGCGCCGAGGCCATTCTGCTCGATAACATGTCTCCCGAGGAAGTCCGCCTCGCTGTCGAGCGCTGTGCCCGGCTCGAACCGCGCGTTCCCCTCGAGTGCTCCGGAGGAATCCGCCTGGAAAACGTTCGCGCCTACGCCGAGACCGGAGTGGATTTCATTTCTGTCGGTTTACTCACCCACTCCCCGCAAGCTGTCGACATGAGCCTGCGGGTCGTGCCCGCCTGAACCGTTTTCCCTTGTCCTTCCGCACGCGATTCCTCGCGAACTGGACAGCCTGCCAGCAACACCTTTGGGTCTCTGAGATATCAGGCCGCTCCAGTAGCATTTCGTCATGACAATCCGGTCAACGCAGCCTCGGTTCGAACGGGTATGCGCGCTCCTCGCAGCCCTTGCCGTGGGCTGTACGCTGGCCTGCAATGGGGTCAGCAGCACATCCAACACGGGCAACAATCCGCAAGGCACTGCCCCGGCCACTCCCGCGGGCCTGACCGCAACCGCCGCCGACAAGCAGGCCAACCTCGCCTGGAGTGCCAGCACTGGCGCCACCAGCTACAACGTTAAGCGCTCGACCACGCACGGCGGACCTTACACCCAACTCGCTTCCCCAACGATTACGAGCTACGCCGATACCGGACTCACCGACGGTACCACCTACTACTATGTCGTTTCTGCCGTCAACGCGACCGGCGAGAGCGCGAATTCGAACGAAGTCTCCGCCACGCCCATGGCGGCCACAACCGCTCCTGCCGCGCCCACGGGCGTAACCGCCTCCGCCGGTGACAAGCAGGTAGTCTTGAACTGGAACGCCAGCTCGGGAGCGGCGAGCTATCACGTGAAGCGGGGAACCGTGTCGGGCGGCCCATACACGCAAGTAGCCGCGCCCAACGTGACAACCGACACCGATACCGGGCTGACCGACGGCACCACTTACTACTACGTCGTGTCGGCAGTGAATTCCGCCGGCGAGAGCGCAAACTCAAGCCAGGTTTCGGCGACCCCCGCTTCGTCTTCGTCAGCATCCGTGCACGTCACGGTCGATGTTCTCACTGACCGCCATCCCATCAGCCCATATGTTTACGGCGGGGCGTACCCCCAGAACGCTTCAACCATCACCGACGCTGGTTTAAGCGTAGTCCGCTGGGGCGGCAATGCGACCTCAACCTACAACTGGCAAACGCAGACCGACAACGCCGACAATGATTGGTATTTCGAAGATTTCAACTATTCGGAAATCGGCGACAGCGACTCAGCAAAATTTATCCAGGATGTAAAAGCCGCCGGCAGCAATCCCCTGATGACCATGGTCATGCTGCCCTGGGTGGCGAAGACCGCGGAAAATAACAACGGGCACTGGAGCTTTTCCCTTGCGAAGTATGGCGCGCAGTGCGGCGTAGACCCCTACAACTCAGACGCCGGCAACGGCTTGAAAACGGATTGCGCGACTGCCCTAACCGCCGATCCCAACGACGCGTATGTGCCGCTGCTCGATCAGCCGGGGACGAGCGACCCTGCCGGAAGCGTCTATCGCAACCAGTGGGCGGCAGCCCTGGCAGCGGCTTTCGGCAGCGCGCCCCATTTCTACGATATGGATAACGAGGTCGACATCTGGGGCAGCACGCACTTCGATATCCATCCCAGTCCGTCCGGTTACAACGAGCTTCGCGATACTTATCTCGCGGAAGCGCGCGCCCTGAAAACCTGGGACCCGGCTGCCATTCGTCTGGGCCCGGTGAGCTGCTGCTGGTGGTTCTATTGGAACGGCCAGAACAATAACGATAAGGGCGCGCACGCCGGAATCGATTTCCTTCCCTGGTGGCTGAATGAAGTTTACTGGCAGGATCAGATCGCAGGCACGCGCTCCGTCGAAGTCTTCGACATCCACGCTTATCCGGACACTCCCAATACTTCAAGCTTCACCACCGCGCAGAAACAGGCGCTGGCGACGCGCATCTTCCGCGATTATTGGGACCCGACGTACGTGAGCGAGTCCAGTTCCATCAACCAGCCCTGGGCCACATCAATTCAACCGAACCGCACCATCCCCTTCCGCATTCCACGTATGCGCGCGCTGGTGAACACGATCTATCCCGGCACTCCGCTCAGCGTAACCGAATGGAGCGCAGAAATCGTCAGTGCCGCAGACTTCTCCACCGCCCTCGGGGACGCCGACGCCTACGGCATCCTGGGCCGCGAGCGCGCTTACCTTGCTTCCCGTTGGACCGCGCCCAGCCCGTCGAACCCGAACTACCTGACTTTGAAACTCTTCACCAACTGCGACGGCGCTCATCACGGCTTCGGGACAACATCGGTCTCCGGCACTAACGATGGCGACCCGAGCCTGTTCAGCAGCTACGCCGCGCTCAACTCGACAGGCACAACCCTGACCCTGTTAGTGCTGAACAAGGATCCACAAAACACCGTGACCACGCAGTTCGCGCTGAACGGGTTCACGCCCGGCAATGTGGTGACCTACACGCTGGCCGCGAGCGCGCCCACGGCCATCAAGGCTTCTGGGTCGCACGCGTGGTCGTCGATCGTGAGCTTCGCTCCGTACTCGGCAACACTGCTCGTGATCAGCGGCAGCATGGCCCAGACCCCGGCTTCCGAGTGGGATTTGAATCCTGACGTCATCATGGTTCCGGCGAGCGGAACCGTCACCTTGCAACCCAAGATCACCAGCGGCTCGGCGAATGTCGCGCTGACCTCCGCACAGTCCGACTCCGGCATTAGCGTGGCCCTGACGCAGCCCAGCATCACGCCCAGCCAGACTGGAACAGTCACCGTCACGGCAGGCAGCACTGCGGGCTTCTATCACTTCAGCGTCACCGCCAGCGACACCAGTGGAGTGGCACAAACCAAAGACGGCTGGATTCTCGTGGGTAATCCTCCGGCAACGTTCACCAAGACCGGCGACGGTCAGAGCGCCACTCGTGGAACCCAGCTGGCACTGTCCGTGAAACTGAATGCGGGCTCATCCGGCGGCACCAACCAGGGCGCGAGCATCTACTTCACCACCGATGGCGGCTCGCTCTCCAGTTCCATCGTGACCACCGACACAAACGGCAACGCCGCGGTCACGTTAACCTTGCCGTCATCGCCCGGCATAGTGAATGTAACCGCTCAAGGCCCATACGCCCTGGGGCATCCCGTGACTGTCTTCATCGAGACCGCCCAGTAATTGTCATCCTGAGCAAGCGTTCTTTGCGCGGCGAAGGATCCGGGCGAGCCGCGCGCAGCGTCGCACTCTTTGCGGCGCAATAATCGCGCGCTTGGCTCGCTTCCTTTCAACCGCTCTATCCGCTACTTGGATTTGGCCTTGAGATCGAAGGCCGTGGGATGCGTCGGTTGATACAGGCCCAACTCCCCGCCGCTGGGCAGCCGGATCGTGGTCTTGCTTCCCCACTGCTCCTTCTCAACCGGAGAGCACTCGACCTTCTTCGCGCGCAACTGCTTGATCTCGGCTTGCAGATCGTCGCACATCAGGTAGACCATGGCGCCCAGCATCGAAGACCCGCCGTGAATCTGGTGGCGGCTCTCGCTGTCGGTGGGATGGATTCCCGCTTCCGCCGGAGGCATCGCAAAGATCAGCCAGCCTCCGCCCGCGTCGACCGAGCGGAATCCCAGAACGTCGCGAAAAAATGCGCGGTCGGCCTCTGGCTTTTCGCTGTAGAACAGGACATGGGTCCCGGTAATCATGCGCCGGAGTTTAGCAGTCCGGGCGTGAAATCTCCAGGCTCGAGTTTGTCGTTTCCCATCATTTGCCGCATAATCCCTGCATCAGGAAGACTGCCACAACCCGTGTGGCGCGGACGTCGTCGCCCGCGAAAGCTGGCTCCAGCGAGCACAAGCCGCAACCCACCGACGTTCGCCTGGGCCGTATCGTCCGCCTGTTGATGGAGCACGCCACGGTTGTGGTCAGCGGCACGAAGATCGCCCAGGAAATTTCGTCGAATCGTTCGGAGGTCTGGCGGCTGATTCAGCAGTTGCGCGGGCTGGGAGTGGATGTGGCGGGACATCCCGCCACCGGATATCGGCTGAGGTCGGTTCCCGATCTGCTGCTCCCGGAAATTCTGCGGCCTCTGCTTCGCGGCACCATCTTCGATTCTCACCTGCATCACTTCTACAAGATTGGCTCGACCAACACCGCCGCCATGGCCTCGGCCGCGGAAGGCGCCCCCGAAGGCAGCGTATTTCTGGCCGAAGAGCAGACGGCGGGCCGGGGCCGCGGAGCGCACACGTGGGAGTCGGCGCGCTCGGCGGGCATCTACTGTTCTGTCGTGTTGCGCCCCGCTCTGGCGCCTTCCGAAGTCTTGGTTCTGGCTCTGGCGGCCGGTCTGGCCGTGCGCGCGGCGATCGAGCAGGTCGATGCGCGCGTCACCGTCGATTTGAAGTGGCCCAATGATGTGCTGATCGACGGCAAGAAAATATGCGGCATTCTCACCGAGATGAATGCGGAAGCCACGCGAGTCCGCTATATCGTCGTGGGAATTGGCATCAACGTGAATCAGGCGAACTTTCCCAAAGAACTCGAGCACGAGGCGACGTCGCTGCGAATGGTTACGGGCAGCGAACGGTCGCGCGTGGAACTGACCGCAGCTTTGCTAAAATCGCTCGACCGGGAATATCGTTCGTTGATCGAACGGCCCGATGCCCGGCAGTCGATTCTGCGGCGCTTTGCCGAGCAGTCCTCGTGGGCGCGAGGGAAGGCGGTTCGCATCGAAGACAACGGTGCCGGTTTCGCCGGAACCACCGAAGGCCTCGACGAACGCGGCTTCCTGCAAGTGCGAACGCCGGGAGGCGTCCGAACGGTGTTGAGTGGAACGGTAAGAGAAATGAAAGAGCATTCAGCACTAAGCAAGTAGCAATTAGCAATTAGCATCGGCCATTGCAGTTCTCGTTGACGAATTGCTAATTGCCAACTGCTGAATGCTCCAAATTGACAACTATGCTCTTCGTTCTCGATGTCGGCAACACGAACACGGTGCTGGGAGTTTTCGCCCGGGTTGCGAAACTGCATCCCGACGGAGAGGCCGATAATGCTGCCCGCGACGCCGCTCACAGCGACGAAACTCCGCGCTACGAGCGTCTGGTCGCCAACTGGCGCGTCGCCACCCGGCAGGGCAGCACCGTCGACGAATATGGCGTCCTGTTCCGCAACCTCTTTTCGATGGCCAGCCTCGAGGCCTCGGGGATTAACGGCATTGTGATTTCGTCGGTCGTGCCGCCGCTCGATCCCGTGCTGCGCCAGGTGTGCGAACGTTACTTCAATACCAAGCCCCTCTTGATCGAGCCCGGCGTTAAAACAGGCATGCCGGTGCACTACGACAATCCCGCGGAGGTTGGCGCCGACCGCATCGTGAACGCCGTGGCCGCCTTCGAAAAGTACAGTGGTCCCTGTGTAATCGTCGACTTCGGTACGGCAACCACCTTTGATTGTGTTTCCGCCAAGGGTGAATATCTGGGCGGAGTGATATGCCCCGGCATCGGCATCTCCGCTGACGCACTTTTTCAGCGTACCGCGCGCTTGCCGCGCGTCGAAATCCGCAAGCCCGTCCGCGTGATCGGCACGAACACAGTAGGCAGCCTGCAGTCGGGACTCTATTACGGCTATCTCGGTCTAGTCGACGGTATTCTCAAACTTCTCCTCGCGGAACTCGGCGAAGAAACCAGGGTGATCGCGACCGGAGGCCTCGGGCAGATGATCGGCACGGGATCGAAGTACATCAAAACGGTGGATGATTTCCTAACCCTGGAAGGCTTGCGCATCATCTGGGAGCGAAATGTCGCGGCCCGCGGAGTCGCAACCAAAGCCGCACCCGTAAGCCCGTCCCCAATCTCTTCCCGGCCTTCCTCCAAAACGTCTTCCCCAACAACCAGCAGCGAGCGCACTCGGCGTTCAACCCGCTGAGCCGCCGTGGAGGATCGATCCAATTACTTCAATTACTTCACCGAAATCGAGGAGCAGTTCCTGCGCCGTCGTGGCGGAGGCTTGCTGCTCACAACCTTGGATTGGGCTCTTATCGAAACCTGGAAGGATGCCGGCATCCCTCTCGAAGCCGCCTTGCGCGGCATTGACGCAGCTTTTGACCGGTACGATCAGCGTCCATCGAGAACAAAAAAGGTGAATAGCCTGGCCTACTGTGCGCAGGAGGTTCTGGCTGCGGCAGAGGATATGAAAGAAGCGGCGGTGGGCGTGGCGAACTCAGATGATGCACCCGCGCCTCCGAGCGAGCCAGCCGCAACCCAAGGCGGCGCAGCACAAGGTTTTGAGCCGCAAGCGATCGCGGCGTTCCTGCGCCGCAATGCCGATCTGCTCGAGGCGGCAAAGCTTCCGCAGAGCGCGGCAGTCTCCGTTCATGCCGTCGCTGAAAATTCCGCCGGGGCTCTGCGCCAGTTGGCGCACGCAATCGAAACCACGAAAACATCCTCAAGGCTCGAAGACCTGGAGCGTCACCTTACCGTGTTGGAGGAAAAGCTTTTTGCTGCACTGCTCGCTGCCACGCCGGATCAGGAGATCGTGACCGTACGCGCGCAGGCCGATCGTGAACTGGCGCCCTACCGCCGCAAGATGGTGGCGCCTCAGATCGAGCAACTGCAAAAGCAATACATCCACAAGCGTCTCCTGGAAAAATACGGCCTGCCGCGCCTGAGCCTGTTTTACATGTGAAGTATCAATGAGGGACCAATGACCCGAAGATGGCACTTCGCGGCTAGCAGTTAGCAATTAGCACTCGGCGAACGGCAAACCGTAATGGCTAACGGCTAATTGCCAATTGCCAATTGCCAATCGCTAACTAGCCCATGACTCATTCTTTCAACGCACTCATCCTCGGTGGAGGCGCGGCTGGCCTCATGTGCGCCATCGAAGCCGGCAAGCGCGGCCGCCGCGTCGCGCTGCTCGAACACACGGATCGCTTGGGAAAAAAAATCCTGATTTCCGGCGGCGGACGCTGCAATTTCACCAACCTCCATTGCAGTCCGGAAAATTTTCTATCCTCGAATCCGCACTTTGCCAGGTCCGCCCTGGCCCGCTACACTCCCGCGAATTTCATCGCACTGGTCGAAAAGCACGGAATCCCGTATCACGAAAAAACTCTAGGCCAGCTTTTCTGCGACCGCTCCGCCCGCGACATCCTCGCCATGCTTGAGGTCGAATGCCTAGACGCCGGAGTGACTATTTTCCTGAATACGAAAATTACCCAAGTCACGCGAACGAAGCAATTCTTAGTCCGCGCGCCGGATGCCGAATTCCGCGCGCCAGCGCTGGTGGTTGCCACCGGAGGCCTTTCGATTCCAAAGATCGGCGCGACACCCTTCGGCTATGATCTGGCGCGGCAATTCGGACTCGCCATCCGCGATCCGTGGCCCGGCTTGGTGCCGCTGCTCCTGACCCCCGAGCATCGGTCCCGCCACGGTGATCTTGCGGGCGTTTCCACCGAAGTGATTGCCTCCTGCGTGGGACAGCACTTCCGTGAAAAGATGCTGATCACGCACCGTGGCCTGAGCGGCCCGGCCATCCTGCAGATATCGTCTTACTGGAAACAGTCGCAGCCCATCCTGATCGACCTCGCGCCCGGACGCGAAGTAACCGCCGTCTTTCGCGACCCAAAGGTGCCCAGGAATCCCGCCGCGCTCCGGGCAGAGTTGCGAAAGTTTCTCCCCCATCGTCTCGCGGACCGCTGGCTCGAACTGCATCTGCCAACTTCCTGGACAAACCCCGCGCTTGCCGACCTGGAAAAACAAATCCATGCCTGGGCGATCTTACCGGCAGGCACAGAAGGCTTCGAGAAGGCCGAAGTGACCGCGGGCGGCATCGACACCGATGAACTCTCCGCCAAGACCATGGAGAGCCGCAAAGTTCCCGGCCTTTATTTCATCGGCGAAGTAGTTGACGTAACCGGCCATCTCGGCGGTTTCAATTTTCAGTGGGCCTGGGCCTCGGGCGCGGCCGCAGGCAGAGCCCTGTGATCTAGACGGAGGCTCGCCTCCCAACCGCGCAATTCGAACGCGCACAGTCAGTCGCGCAGCGCGACGAATCTGTGTACAATGCCGTCGGCTTACCAAGTCAAGTAAGAAAATCCGATTTCCAATTGGCTCTGACCGAGGAGGTCAACATGAAGAGACTTACGGGCTCGATTGCCCTGTTGGTTTTGTTGGCTGTTGGGGTGTCCGGAATTGCGGTGGGACAGGATAATACTTTTCCGCCGCCTAAAGTGCTGTCAATCACGCGCGAGTTTACCAAGCCAGGAAAATCGGGCACGCCTCATGAAAAAACCGAGAGCGCCTTCGTTCAGGCCATGGCCAACGCCAAGTGGCCAACCCACTATCTGGCGGTGGAGTCTCTTTCCGGTAAGTCGCGCGCCCTCTTTCTCACCGGCTATGACTCGTTTGCCGCCTGGGAAAAAGATGCGCTTGCGAGCCAAAAAAACGCCACCCTGTCATCTGCTCTCGATCGCGCCTGGGCCGCCGACGGCGAACTCCTCAGCGAGACTGACGCTACCGCGCTGGTATTCCGTCCCGAATACAGCCTGCGTGCCGCAGTGGATATCCCTCACATGCGCTATTTCGAGATCTCGCTGTATCAGGTCCGTCACGGACATGACAAGGACTGGGACGAAATTGTGAAGCTCGTAACCGCCGCCTACGAGAAAATCCCAGATGTGCACTGGGCAACCTATGCCGTCGTCTACGGACTGCAAGGCAATACTTATGTGATCTTCAACCCCATGAAGTCCGCCGAAGAGATCGACAAAGGCTTCGCCCAGGGCAAGGAATTCGAAGCGGCCATGGGTGAATCCGGCATGAAGAAGCTCGGCGAATTATCGGCTGCGGCCATTGAATCGAGCCAGACCAATCTGTTCGCCTTCAATCCGCGCATGAGCTACGTATCTGAAGATTGGATCAAGGCTGACCCCGATTACTGGAAGCCGAAGGCCACTCATATGGCTGCCAAGAAGCCCGCCGAGAAGCCGGCTGATAGTCATTAAGAACAGTCATTAAGATTCGACTTCGGAAAATAAAACCATGCCCTCCGGCTGCCGGAGGGCATTTTTGCAGGTACACTCCGGCCTGTTGAGATGCTCACTTGGGGACAGGCGCCCGGGCTGTCCAGTCCGAGCGAAGCTCGATGATTCTTTCGTCAGAGCCAAGCCTGAGATTCTCGCCTACCAAGGCGGACCTACCCTTCCCATGCCGTAGAATCAACTCTTGCTCCTGACCATTGAAAAGCTCATCTACGGCGGCGACGGCCTCGCTCGCCTTCCGACCGCGCCGCCGAATCATAAAGACCGCGGACGCGGCAAGGCCGTGTTCGTCCCTTTCGTTCTCGCCGGAGAAAAGATCGAAGCCGCGCTCACCGAGGAAAAGCCCGGCTTCGCCCGCGCGCACGCCAGCTCAATCGTTGAGCCCTCTCCGCACCGCATCGCGCCGCCCTGCCCGCACTTCGCCCAGTGCGGCGGATGCCACTATCAGCACGCCGGCTACGAGCACCAGCTCGAAGTCAAAAAAGAGATTCTGCTCGAAAATCTGCGGCGCATCGCCCGGCTCGAATTGCCATGCGGAATTCAGGTCCATTCTTCGCCTCCCTGGAACTACCGCAATCGGTCGCGACTGCAAGTGCGCACGCGTCCACACTTCGCCGCCGGATACTTCAAATTCGCATCTCACGAATTGCTCCCGGTCGAAGAATGCCCCATCAGCTCGCCTCTGATCAATCGCGGCATTGCCGCGCTGTGGCAGTCAGGACGCGCCGGCAAGGCTGTGGAAGGTGTGCGCGAGGTCGAATTCTTCACCAACGCAGACGCCAACGAAGGTGATGTGAATAATGATGCCGCGCGCCTGCTGATCGAGTTCCTGTGCGCGCCCGAAGCTCGCCGCGCCGCCGTGCGGGCGTGGGCAGAAGATCTCCCCGCCAGCATGCCGGAGATCGCGGGCGCGGCCGCCTTCCGCGAGCCGCAAAAAGGCGTGCGGGAGCCCCTAGTCGCGGTCGGCGCCTCGGAATTGACCTACCAGACCCGCGATGCCGCCTACCGCGTGAGCGCCGGAGCCTTCTTCCAGAGCAATCGTTTTCTCATCGATAAGCTGATCGACATCGTCACCTCCGGTCGATCTGGCGATCTGGCCCTCGATCTCTACGCTGGCGTAGGCCTGTTTTCCACAGCCCTGGCATGTAATTTCCGTCACGTCATTTCCGTCGAGTCGTCACAGACAGCCGTCAGCGATCTTCAATACAATCTGCCCGTTAACGCAAAAGCGGTGCAAGCGGAAGCTGGGCATTACCTGAGCGCCGCAAACACGGGCACAGCTCGTGTGGACCTGGGCGACTCGCCCGCGCAGTCGCGCGGCGAGGGAAAAAAGCGCAAGGCCGGGAATGGCGCAGTGCTCCCCCATCTGCCCCATCCCGACCTGATCGTAGTAGACCCGCCCCGCAGCGGCCTGGGGGAGTCGGCAGCGCGTGCTATCGCCAGCATGGCTGCGCCTCGGCTGACCTATGTCTCCTGCGATCCAGCAACCCTGGCCCGCGATCTAGTACCGCTGCTGGCAGCAGGCTATCGCGTCGAGGAGGCGCATCTGGTCGATCTATTTCCCCAAACCTTCCACTTGGAGAGCGTACTGCATTTAGTCCGCTGAGCCCCCGGCGATATACCGATTGAATCTTCGAGATTTCGCACAGTGTCGAAGGGGTGCGGCTTCAGCCGCGCCCTGACGGAATGCCCCTTTGCCCCCAATTAACAATCCGCCCAACATTTCCAAGCCGTCGCCTCCGCCCGCATTCCAGCTCAAGCCCACGCGGCAACCAATGCTCTGGGCTGCCCTCGCGTATTCTCTGGGAATCATCGCGGGCGTTTACGCCTGTCGCCCGGCCTCCTGGCTTCTCTTGGCGGGCACGGCATTTCTCGCCGCAGGCTTTTACTTCGTAAACAGGCACAGACGTAAATGCCTGAGCGCAGCTCTGGCCCTGGGAGGGTTCTTCCTCGCGG
>Ga0074045_10000049_pt1 | contig 96272 bp, 72 predicted proteins | sample BogForMeECP23OM2_FD_94442 | JGI IMG/M metagenome (GOLD analysis project Ga0074045, IMG submission 94442) | Bog forest soil microbial communities from Calvert Island, British Columbia, Canada - Bog Forest MetaG ECP23OM2 | ecosystem: Environmental > Terrestrial > Soil > Wetlands ... | reverse complement strand
CCACAGCGATGCCCGCCTGGCGCAGGCCAAGGCGGCGATCGACAACGCCGTCCGGCTGGCGCCGGATTTGCCGGACGTGATCCAGAACCTCGGCACCTACTATTACTACGGCTACCGCGACTACGGCCACGCCCGGGAGCAGTACGAAAGGCTCGCCCAGCTCCGGCCCAGGGACGCGACCCTGTTCTCCTCGCTCGGCCTGATCCAGCGCCGCCAGGGCGACTGGGCGGCGTCCCTCGCAAATTCCCGCAAGGCGACGGGGCTCGATCCCGGCAATGGCTCCTACAGCGAGAATCTCTACCAAAGCCTGATGAGGGTCCGCCGCTACGGCGAAGCCGCCGCCGAGAAGAAGCGCCAGCTCGCGCTCGACCCGGAGAACCTCCAGAGCGCCTACGAGGCGGCGTCGGCGAGCTTCGATGCCACGGGCTCGACCCGCGAGGCCGACCGGTTCTTCGCAGAGCTTCCCGCCGCGAAGGCGAATTCCCCGCGGGGCATAGACCTGAGGAGGGATTGGGCGCGCACGAAGGGCGACTTCGCGGAGGCGGTCCGCCTCGACGCGCTGGAGCCCTTCTTCGACGAGGACGGGACACCCCGCCACCAGCAGGCCCTGTGGACGACCCTGGACCTTCTGGCGCTGAACGGCGACCGCCGCGCCGCCAGCGATCGGCTCGCGCCCTTCGCGGCCGAGCTCCGCTCGCGCCTCGAGCTCGAGCCCGAGAACACGGACTATCTGGACTACCTCGGCACGATGGAGGCGATCATGGGAGACCCGGATGATGCCCTGCGGCACTCCCAGAAGGCCGTCCAGCTGATCCCCGAGGCCCGCGACCGCCTCGACGGCCCGGCCGAAGGCGTCGTGGTCGCCGTCGTCCGCGCCTGGAACGGAGACATGGACGGGGCCATCCGGGAGCTCTCGCGGCTCATCCTTGTCCCGAACGGATTCACGAACGTCCACGAAATAAGGCACGGGCAGTTCTATCTCCCCTTTCAGGGGGATCCCCGCTTCAAGGCTCTCCTCGACGACCCGGCAAACAACGCACCGCTGTTCTGAGGCCCGCTGGACCCCGGTGCCGCCAGTCCGGCGGGCCGGCCAGGGGCTGGAGCGCCGCCCGGGGTCACCTGGGCCGTATCTCGACGTGGTCGAGCTCGACCGAGCTCCATCCATCCTCGCGCCCCTCGATCACCACCCGATTGGACCCCGCGGCCAGCGTGACCGGCACGTCGAGGGGACTCCATTTGCCCGCCGTGGGCGGCGCGGACAGCCTCGCCTCGGGGCGGTCTCCGACCCTGAGGGCGAGCGCGACGGGCCCGGGCTGGCCGCTGGAGTAGAGCATGCGCACGGTCCGTGGACCGCCCGCGCCACCGTCGACGCCGAAGGTGAGGCTGCTTCCCGCGCGGCCGAGGTTCTTGACGTAGCCGAACGGCCGCGCGGCCTCGCCGCGGCCGGTCAACTCGGCGACGCCCCGGCGGAACGCGAGGGCCGCCGGGTAGGTGGACGGAGCCCGGGCCGCGGGCGCGAGGCCGAGGGTGTTCAGGGCGAATCCCGGGGACTCCGCGTAGACGAGCAGGGACTGCTCGCCGGGATTCAGGTAGACGTTGGGGACCCTGAAGTCCCTGAAGGCGTCGGCGGCGCCCGTCGGCGGCACCTCGATTGTCGCGACGCTCTGGTCGAGCGCGTCTATGCGCAGCCTACCCGCGCCGCCGGCGCCCGAGGCCCGCACGGAGAGGTCGAAGTAGCCTCCGTTGCCGCAGTCGACCGTGTAGCGGACCCATTCGCCCGCCCTGAGCCCGTCGAGCACGTAGCCGCCGCCGGCGTCCGAGGTGGGGGCAAGCCCGAGGTCGTCGTCGCGATAGACCCTGGTCGCGGCCGGTGGCCGCGTCGAGTGGAACGCGACGCCCTCGCCGCCGTTGTCGTAGTTGCTCGCCTTTATGGTCGCCGGAAGGGAGGGGGCCGGGAAGAAGTGGGGGGTGGGCCTTCCGCCGGAGCCGGCGGCCTCCCCCGCCGCGTCGATCGCTACCGCCGTCAGGACCGGAGCGAGCCTCGCGGGAAGGGCGCGCCCGTCGAGGCTGACGACGAGCGCGTGGCCGGTCGCCCGGCCGGCCGCGAGGGGCACGGTGAGCACGCGCGCCTCCGGGTCCCAGGTCCATCCGCCGGCGGCCAGCCTGGCGCCGTCGAGCGCGACGGCAACCGGGGTCCTGCGCAGGTGGAGCCGCGCGCGGTACTCGCTGGGCGCGAAGGATTTGTTCGATTCGGCGATCGTAAGGCGGACGCTCCCGCCCGAGTCGTCGCAGGCAAAGCGCGTGGTCGTGAACGCGCCCTTCTCGTAGGCGAAGGTCCGCCCGTCGTCGCTGTACAGGGTGAACTCCGACCTGCCCGATGGAAACACCTCCAGCGTGAGCGGGTCCCACGGCCTTTCCGCGGTGTTCCTCATGTCGGGCCCCATGGGGATGATGGCGCCGGCGCGCACGGCGACGGGAATGCGGTTCTGCGGCGCGGCCACGACCCATTCGCGGCCGCCCTCGTAGTCGTAGCCGTAGTCCCAGTCGACCCAAGTGCCCGGGGGGAAGTAGACCTTGCGGTTGGACTGGCCCTCGAAGAGGACGGGCGCGACCAGCAGCTCGCTGCCGAAGAGGTACTGGTCGCCGGGCGCGGCCACCGACGCGGCGTCGTCGGGGAATTCGAGCGCCATCGGCCGGACGATCGGCAGGCCCGTCCGGCTGGCCACCCACGCGTGCGTGTAGATGTAGGGCAGCAGCCGGTAGCGCTGCTGCAGGTAGTGCCTCGTCCCCTGCTCGGTGGCCGGGCCGAAGGCGTAGGGCTCCGGCGCGCCGCCGGCCTTGTGGGCGCGGGTTATCGGGCTGAAGGCCGAGAACTGCATCCAGCGCTCATAGAGGCGCGCGTGGGCCCCGAGCTGGTCGTCCTTGTAGTAGCCGGTGAGGAATCCGCCCGTGTCGCAGGTCCAGTACGCGAGGCCCGAGAGGCCCGAGTTCAGCATCTCCGGCGGATGGGCGCGGTACGTCGCGTAGTCGCTGTAGATGTCGCCCGTCCAGACCGCCGCGTGGTGGCGCTGGAAGCCGGCGGGGCCCGCGCGGGAGAGGATGAAGGGCCGCTCCCCGGGATGAACCGCGAGCTGCACCCCCTCGAAGCTCATGGCGCACAGCAGCGAGTACTCGTTGTGGATCCCGGCCGGCGTCCCCGCGCAGTAGCGCGTCTGGGGCGGCTCGCCCTCGGGTTCGTCCAGGTCGAGCCACCAGCCGGACACGCCCTGCTCGTTCAGCCTGCGCGTCTGCGGCCACAGCCAGTCGTTGATCCTCGGGGACGTGAAGTCGAGGAGCTCGCCTCCATAGTAGCCGCACTCGACCGGGTTGCCCTTGCCGTCCGTGGCAAAGACGCCCATCGCCCACCCGGGGGCGAACGTGGGCGATGCCTTCTGGACCATCGGGCCGGACTGCGACACGACGATCCTGACCCCCTTCTTGGCATAGCCGGCTATCTTCCCCGCGGGGCCCAGCCCGTGCGACGTCTCGGTCCACCGCTTGGCCCAGACATAGTCGGTGACCACCTCGGGCCAGTCCGCGTCGATCACCATGACATCGACCGGAAACCCGCGCGCGGTGAGCTGGCCGTAGGCCTCGTCGAGCGCGTTCCAGTCGTAGTACGTGCACTTGCTCTGCCAGTAGCCCAGGGCCCAGAGCGGCGGAAGCGACGGCCGGCCGGTGAGGCCCGTGTAGCGCTCGATGACGTCCGCCAGGCGCGGCCCGTCGATCACGTAGAAGTCGACCTCGCCCCCGTCGGAGTCCACGCGGAGCTGGTCCGGCCTGGTCGCCCCGAGGTCGAACACGAGGCGGTGCGCGTTGTCGAAGAAGATGCCGTAGGCGTGGCCGTCGCGTCCGGTGCTCAGGAGGAGCGGCACCGGGTACTGCGCGGTGACGTTCCCGGAGTTGATCTGCTGGCCGGCCCAGAGGTCGCGGACGACGCCCCGCCGGTCCAGGCGCCCGTTGTTGTGGTTGTCCTGGCCGAGGCCGAAGAGGCGCTCGGCGGGCGCCAGCGCGGCCGTGAGCGTCCAGGGCCCGCCCGCCGCGGGCGCGCTGACGCGGGCGTCGCTCAGCAGGGCGGGGCCGCCCCCGCCGGCGCGGACGCCGAGGGCGAGGGTCCCGGGGCTCACGGTCACGGTGAGCGCGCCGGTGCCCGCGGAGACGCCGCCGGGGCCCTCGGCGCGGGTCAGGGCAGACCGGCCGGACGGGGCCGCCTCCATCGCGAGGGAGCGCGGCCGGGAGAAATCGCCCGAGGGCTTCAGCCACAGCCGGACGACGTGGGGATCGAGCGCCTCGATCCGCAGCCGCGAGCCCGCCGGGCCGCAGACGGTCACCTGGCCGGCGGCCGGGTCCGCCTCCGCGGCGCAGCCGAGCGACGCCAGGGCGGCGGCGGCCAGGCCGGCGATGGACGCCGTTCGCAGGGGGGCCATGGGGCCAAATATCCCCGATGACGCGCAGGGTTGGCAATAGCCGTCCGGCCGACCGGCCCCGGGCGCCCCCCCTCCGTTTAGGCTTCCCTTTTGAGGCGAGGCTTGGTTGACCTTGGAACCCGCCGTCGACCGGAGCCGGCCCTCGGGAACCCGCCCACAAACCCACCATGCGACACACGATCTCAGTCCTCGTCGAGAACAGGTTCGGCGTCCTGGCCCGCGTCGCCGGGATGATCTCCGGGCGCGGCTTCAACATCGACTCGCTCAATGTCGCGCCGACCCACGATGCGTCGCTCTCGAGGATCACGATGGTGCTCAAGGGTGACGACGCGGCTCTCGACCTGTGCACGAAGCAGCTGAGCAAGCTCGTGAACGTCGTCGAGGTCATGGATTTCAAGGACGGCCAGACGATCGCCCGGGAGCTGGTCCTCGTGAAGGTGCGCGCGGATGCCAAGACGCGCCCCGAGATCCTCCAGATAAAGGAGATCTTCCGCGCGAGGATCGCCAATCTCGCCCAGGATTCCGTCATCATAGAGGTGACGGGCGACGAGGACAAGGTGAGCGCGTTCCTGGGGCTCCTCGAGCCCTTCGGGATCCTCGAGATAGCCCGGACCGGGCGGCTTGCCCTCAGGAGGTGAGGCCGCCCGGGAGCCGGTCCAGTTTCAACATGCCCGCTAAAGTCTACACCGACAAGGACGCCGACCTCGGCGTGTTCAGGAACAAGACGCTCGCCGTGCTGGGATACGGTTCCCAGGGCCATGCGCACGCGCTGAACCTCAAGGACAGCGGGTGCAGGGTCATAATAGGCCTCTATCCGGGCTCCAAGTCGCGAAGGGTTGCGAGGCAGCACGGGTTCGAGGTCGTATCGACGGCCGAGGCAGTCCGGCGCGCCGACGTGATCCTCGTGGGGATCCCCGACATGAAGCAGGCCGACGTGTACAGGAGGGACATCCTCCCCAACCTCGGCAAGGGCAAGACCCTGATCTTCAGCCACGGCCTCTCCGTCCACTTCGGGCTCATAAGGCCCCACAAGGACATAGATGTCATCATGGTGGCCCCCAAGGGGCCGGGCCATCTGGTCCGCAGGCTCTACGTCGAGGGCAAGGGCATGCCGTCCCTGGTCGCGGTCTTCCAGGACCGGTCTGGAAAGGCGAAGCGGATGGCGCTCGCGTGGGCCAAGGGGATCGGCTCGACCCGGGCGGGCGTCCTTAGGACGACCTTCAAGGAGGAGACGGAGACCGACCTGTTCGGGGAGCAGGCGGTCCTGTGCGGCGGTGCGAGCGCGCTCGTGCAGGCCGGCTTCGAGACGCTGGTCGAGGCGGGGTACCAGCCGGAGATGGCCTACTTCGAGTGCCTCCACGAGCTCAAGCTCATCTGCGACCTGATGTACGAGAGCGGGATCGCCGGGATGAGGTTCTCGGTCTCCGAGACCGCGAAATACGGCGACATCACGCGCGGGCCGCGGGTCATCAACGCCGCGACGAGGAGGGAGATGAGGAAGATTCTCTCGGAGATCCAGTCGGGCAAGTTCACGCGCCAGTGGGTCGCCGAGTACCGGGGCGGGCTCAAGAGGTACAACAGGCTCCTCAAGAAGGGCGCCAACCACAGGATCGAGAAGGTCGGCCGGAGGCTTCGGAGCATGATGCCCTGGATGTCCAAGAAGAACCTGAAAGGCGTTCAGGCCGCATACTGACCGCCCCGCATCCGCCGGCCGGGGCGCCCGCGAATGGGAAACAGACTCGTCCTAGCGACCCGAAGGAGCCCGCTTGCGCTCGCCCAGGCGAAGCGCGCGGCGGCATACCTGCGCGAGCGCCTGGGCGCCGAGTGCCTGCTCCTCGAGCTGGTCACGACCGGCGACCGGCAGGCCGAGTGGTCGCTTGAGGAGAAGGGGGGCAAGGGGCTCTTCACGAGCGAGCTCGAGGCGGCCCTCCTCAGGAGGGAGGCCGACCTGGCGATCCACAGCGCGAAGGACCTTCCTGGGGAGCCCGTGCCGGGGCTTTCGACCGCGGGTTACCTGCCCCGGGAGGACCCGGCCGACGTGCTCGTGCTTCGCGCGGGCGTCGGCACGCCCAGGACGCTCGCGACGGGCAGCCCGAGGCGCCGCCACCAGGCCGCGATGCTCTTCCCCGGGATCGCGTTCAGTGAGATCCGCGGCAACGTCGACACCCGCCTGAGGAAGATCGCCGAGCTGCGAGTCGCCGACGGGACGATACTGGCCGCCGCGGGGCTCAGGCGCCTCGGGATCGCCTCCTGGCCCGGCCTCGAGTTCCATTCGCTCGGGTTCGGGAGCATGGTGCCGGCCGTGGGCCAGGGCGCGCTGGCTCTCCAGTGCAGGAGCGCCGACGAGACCCGCTTCGCCGGGGTCCTCGATGCGCCGACGGCCCGGGGCCTGGGTCTCGAGCGGGCGATCCAGGCGGCGCTCGGCGGCGGGTGCCACACGGCCCTCGGCGCCTTCGCGGCCGCCGGCACGCTCCATTTCTTCCACGAGTCCGTCGGCCTGAGGACGACGCCGATCGGCGACGACGACTACGCCTCGCCGGCCGCCGCCGCGGAGCGGATCCTGCGCCGGTTCGGGCTCAAGTAGGGCGCAGCCGACGCCGATGGCAGAACCCGCCCAACTACCGCTCTCGGGGCGACGCATCGTGGTCACGCGCACGAGGGACCAGGCGTCGGAGCTGGCCGCCCGGCTTGCGTCGCTCGGCGCCGACGTGCTCGAGCTTCCCGTGATCCGCATATCCAGGGAGGTCTCCAAGCAGGAGCTGGCCGACGTCATGCTCGAGTTCGGCGTGTACGACTGGCTCGTCTTCACGAGCGCAAACGGGGTCCACCACTTCTTCGGCGAGTTCTTCAGGATCTTCGACGACATCCGCTCCCTGGGGCTCATCCGGATCGCCTGCATCGGGGACGCCACGGCCAGGGCCGCCGCCGACCTGCACCTCAGGGTGGAGATCCGGCCGAAGACGGCGACGGCCGAGGCGCTGGCAGATGAGCTGGTCGCCACGGGCGCCATGGACAACGCGAAGGTGCTCGTCATCACGGGCAACCTGAACCGCGACACCCTCGTGAGGAGGCTCGAGGCGGCCCGCGCGATAGTCGACTGCCTTCAGGTCTACAAGACGGAGCCTGTGGACCTGTCGCGGGAGCCCGCGGCCGCAGATTTCCGCAGGCTCGGCGCCGACGCGGTGCTCTTCGCGAGCTCGTCCTCCGCCCAGTGCTTTGCCGACCAGGGGGAGCATCTCAAGATCGCCGGGGGCGCCAGAAGGCCGCGCAACGGGAGCATCGGGCCCCAGACGAGCGAGACCATGCGCAAGGCGGGCCTCAGCGTCGACTTCGAGGCGCCTTCGCCCGGGATCGACGAGCTCGTCGCCGAGCTGGTAAGGTCGCTCCCGTGAAAGTCCCATTCCTCGATCTCGGCCCCCAGCACCGGGCCCTCCGTGCCGAGGCGCTCTCCGCCCTCGCGGCCACGTACGACTCCACGCGCTTCTGCCTCGGAAAGGACGTGGACGACTTTGAGAGGAACTTCGCGGCCTGCCTCGGTTACCCGTCCGCGCTCGGAATGAACAGCGGGACGGCGCCGATCCACGTCTCGTGCATGATCGCGGGGTTCGGCCCGGGCGACGAGGTCATCGTGCCCGCGTTCACGTTCATCGCGTCCGCGTGGGGCCCGACCTATGTCGGCGCGAGGCCGGTGTTCGCGGACATCGAGGAGGAGTCCTTCAACCTCGATCCGTCCTCCCTGGAGGCGGCGGTCACTCCGCGGACGAAGGGAGTCGTGGTCGTGCACCTTTTCGGGCTGCCGGCCAAGATGGACGAGATCCTGGCGGTCGCGCGCAGGCATGGGCTGTTCGTCATAGAGGACTGCGCGCAGGCGGTGGGAGCCCGCTACAAGGGGACGCCGGTCGGGCTTCTGGGGGACGCCGGGACGTTCAGCTTCTACCCCACGAAGAACCTGGGCGGCTGCGGCGAGGGGGGCGCGTTCGTGTCGCGCAGGGCCGACGTGGCCGAGCGGGCCAGGCTGATCCGGGTCCACGGGATGCAGGAGCGCTACCACCACGCGATTGTCGGCGGCAACTTCCGCATGGACGGGTTCCAGGCCGCGGTGCTCAACGTGAAGCTGCCGCGGCTCGCCTCGTGGACGGAGCGGCGCCGCTCGATAGCCAGGAGATACCTTTCGGGCATCCGCCTCGAAGGGGCGCGGCTTCCGGCCACGCCCGGTCACGGGGAGTCGGTCTACCACCAGTTCACGATCACGCATCCGCGGCGCGACGCGCTGCGCGAGCACCTGAGGAAATGCGGGGTCGGCACGGACCTCATCTATCCCGTGCCCTTGCACCTGCAGCCCTGCTTCGCGGGCCTGGGCCATGCCGAGGGCTCGCTTCCCGCCGCCGAGCGCGCCGCGCGGACGTGCCTCAGCCTTCCGATCTTCCCGGAGCTCTCGGACGAGCAGGTGGAGGCCGTCATCCAGGCCGTAAACGCGTTCCGGCAGGAGCCGCGGCCATGATCGAAGGGATCCAAATGAAGGTCTGCGGGCTCACGTCGCTCGCCGACGCGGCCTTCGCCGGCGCCTGCGGCGCGGATTACCTGGGGTTTGTCCTGTATCCCAAGTCCCCGAGGCGCGTCTCGATCGAGCAGTACGCCTCGATGGCCGACAGCCTGCCGAAGGTCCACACGGTGGCGGTCACGGTGGAGCCCGATGCCCGCGCGCTCCTCGCCATGCAGGAGGCGGGGTTCAGCCACTTCCAGGTTCACTTCCGCCACGACCTGCCGGTGGCGAGGATAGCGGCCTGGACCCACGCCGTCGGCGCCGAGACCCTGTGGCTTGCCCCAAGGCTGCCGCCCGGCGTGGACGTGCCGGAGTCCTGGCTGGGGCTGTCCCGGGGGATCGTCCTCGACACCTTCGACCCGTCCCTGTTCGGCGGGACGGGCAGGACGAGCGACTGGGACAAGTTCAAGCGCCACCGGAGGGGGCAGCCGGGCAAGACCTGGATCCTCTCGGGAGGGCTCAACCCCGAGAACATCGGCGAGGCCATCGCGGCGACGGGGGCCCGGTTCATCGACGTCAACAGCGGCGTCGAGTCGGCTCCGGGCGTCAAGGATCACGCCAGGCTCAGGGCGTTCGTCTCCGCTGTGCGCAAGGCCGCGCGCCGGTGACCGGGCCGGCGCCGGGAGGCCTCGAGCTCGAGGAGGCGCCGCTTCGTGTCCACGCCGAACGCGTAGCCTGTCAGAGAGCCGTCCGACCCGATCACGCGGTGGCACGGCACGATCAGGCAGATCGGGTTCGTCGCGTTGGCGCGCCCGACGGCCCGCGCCGAGCTTCCCACGGCCCGGGCAATGTCGGCGTAGGAGCGTGTCTCGCCGAAGGGAATGGCGCGGAGCGCGTCCCAGACCCGGCGCTGGAAGGAAGTGCCCGCGGGGGCAAGCGGGACTGAGAACTCGCGCCGCCCCCCGCGAAACCACTCCTCGACCTGCTCGCGCGCGGCGGCCGTCCGGCCCGCGCCGGGGACCACCTTGGCGCCGCGAAGCCTCGCGCGCAGCGCGCCCCCGTCCCCGAAGGCCGCGCCGGCGACGGCGCCGTCGCCGGCGACCGCAATGGAGAATGCCCCCATCGGCGTGTGAAGGGTTGAGAAGTGATGGGTCGGCGCGTCTTTCATGGGGGTGGTCTGTTGATCTGCCACAGGTGGGCGGTTGCGAGGCTGCGGTGAGGCGAGAAGACGGACATGAGGCGCCGCGTCGCGTCCGCGTCGGGGCGCTCCTCGAGCCTGAAGAGGGCCTGGAGCCCGCTCGCGACGCCCGTGTCGCCGACGGGAACGCAGTCGGCGAAGCCGAGGGAGCGCATCATCAGGTAGTTCACGGACCAAGGGCCGAGCCCGCGCACGGCGAGGAGGGTGCGCTCGGCCCGAGTCGCGGACATCGAGGGCAGGGACGAGAGGTCGAGCCTTCCCTCGGCGACGAGCCGCGCCGCGCCGATGAGGTACTCGGCCTTCTGCCTCGAGTACTGAAGGGGGCGGAGGTCGGAGGGCTCGAGGAGGGCGACCGCCGACGGCGCGGGAAGCGAGAAGAGGCCGCCCTGCAGCGGCGCGCCCGCCCTCTCGATGAGGCGGCGCTTGAGCGCGCAGGCGAACGGGAAGTTGATCTGCTGGCCTATGATCGACCATAGGAGGCCGTCCCAGACGCCCGGGGTCCGGCTGAGGCGAAGCCCGGCGCGCCCCGAGACGAGCCGGGCCATGCCGAGGCGGCGGGCGAGGCGCGCGAACGCGGGCGCATCCTGGTCAAGCCCGAGGAGCCCCGCGACGTGGCGGTGCGCCGCGACCCTCTGGGCGGGGCCCATCCCGGCCGCGGCCCCGAGCGAGACGCCCGCGGCCGGCCCGTCAAAATGGATCCTCAGCAGAGCCGGGGCGCCGTCGAGCTCCACCGAGGCCTCGTAGTCCGCCCCGGCGATGCGCTCCGTCACGCTCTGCGGATCCCTGCCCAGGGTCCGGAGCAGGTGGGCGAGGGGATAGCCCGCGGGAAGGTCCACGGTGAACGGCCCCTCCGACCGGAGGCCCCGGTAGGCCGACGGCGTCATCCCGTTCTGGGAGCGGAAGTGCTCGTGAAAAACGGAGAGCGACTCGAATCCGGCGTCGAGGGCGACCCCCGTCAGGGGGGAGTCGCCGGAGACGAGCAGGCGCCTCGCCGCGTCGACCTTGGCCCTGAGGAGCAGGTCCGCGGGCGTCGTGTGGTAGTGCTGCCGGAACAGCTCGAAGCAGCGGGTCGCCCCGAACCCCGAGCGCCGGACGACGGACCGGGCGTCCGCGAACCTCCCGGGGTCGGCCCGCACCTCGGCGACGAGGGTCTCGATCGACTCGAGCACGGGATCGGCCCCCCTCTGGTAGTCGTCGGGGTGGCACTTCAGGCAGGGGCGAAGGCCGGCGGCGCGGGCGGCGTCGCACGAGGGGAAGAACCGGACGTTTTCCGGCCTCGGCTTGCGGGCCCTGCACGACGGCAGGCAGTAGACGCCCGTGGTGAGGACGCCCGTGAAGAACCGGCCGTTCCACGCCGGGTCGCTCGCCAGGAACCGGGAGTACATGTGGGCGCGGGTCATTCTCATGGGCGGGGGGAGGCGCACACCCTACCAAAGGAGGGCGGCCGTGTCGTCCGCATTCTTTCGGTCCAATTCCGCGCGAAGCGCTTGCCGGATCGCCCCGCCGGCGGGTACGCTTGATGCTCTCCAAACCCATCGGCATGTCCAAACCCGCCCCCCGGCCCATCCGCGCATGGCTCGACTCGCTCTCCTCGGGCATCGTGGAGTTCGACCGCGACTGGGAGTCCTCCGCGCCCCCCGCGATCGCGCTTTCCGGCGGCGTCGAGGTGACGAGCCTGGCGAGGGCGCCCTTCCTTGTGGCCGCCAAGACGTACCGCTACTTCCTGACGGACTGGGCCACCCTGTCGTTCGCGCTCCCGGTCAAGAACAGCGGCGTCGATCCCTCGGCCGACACGGTGTACGTCGCGGGCAGGTTCAACGGCTGGCAGGCCGCCGTCGGAAACGAGGACTGGCGGCTGAAGCCCGCGGTGCTCGACGGCGAGCGGGTGCTGATGTGGACCGGCCCGGTCGAACGGGTGATCCAGGGCACCGACACGTACTTCAAGTTCGTCACCGGGGAGCACCAGTGGCTCAACCCGCTGGACGACGCCCCCAACTGCGTCCAGGACGACGTGGGCAACGTCAACCGCTTCGTCGATCCGGGCCGCACGGGCAGCCACCTGTGGCGCTTCGTCCTCGGGGCCGCGCTGGACCTTGCCGGGTCGTGGGCGGTGGCCGCAGGCGAGGACGTCTCCGGCGCCCCGCTGCCCCTGGCCCCCGGGGACTTCTTCTTCGAACTCGGGACAGACCTGCCGCTCGGCGCGCTCGTCTCCGGGCGGTCGACCACGTTCCGGATCTTCGCCCCGAGGGCGGAGTCGGTGACCGTCCACGCCTGCAGCGACCTTGCGCAGAGGAAGTCGGCCGCGGCGTTCCCCCTTGCGAGGCGGGGGGACGCGCACGGGGCCGCGGGCACGTGGGAGGTCGAGCTCGACCGGAGCCTCCACGGCTGGTTCTACTGGTACACGATCGACGGGGCGACGGGAGGCCACGCCGCGAGGACCGACGTCCTCGACCCCTACGCGCTCGCGACGGTGGACCGCGACGGCCCGGGCATCGTGCTGGACCGGGGCTGGGTGGGCCGGGGCGACGCGGACTTCCGGCCGCCGGCATGGCAGGACCTGGTCATAGCCGAGGCCCACCTGCGCGACCTGACCGCCCGGGCGCCCGTCAAGGCCGCGGCCGCGGAGCGGCTGGGCTTCACCGGCCTGACAAGGTGGGTCGAGGATCCCGAATTCTACCTCGCGCACCTCGGGGCCAACTGCGTCGAGCTCCAGCCCCTGCAGGAATTCGACAACAGGACCGCCGCGGAATACAGCTGGGGCTACATGCCGACAGCGTACTTCGCGCCGGAGAGCAGCTACTCGCTCTCGCCGGCGGACGCATCGGGCGTGCGCGAGCTCCAGCAGCTGGTGAAGGCGTTCCACGCCCGCGGAATCGCCGTCATCCTCGACGTCGTCTACAACCACGTCGGCGAGCCGGCCCACCTGGCCGCCATCGACCGGCTCTACTACTTCGAGCAGGATTCGGAGGGAAACCTGGCCAACTGGAGCGGCTGCGGCAACGATCTCCGCGCGACCGCGGCGATGGCCAAGAGGCTGATCATCGACAGCTGCACCCACATGATCGAGGCCTACGGCATCGACGGCTTCCGGTTCGACCTCGCGGAGATCCTGGGGCTCGCCGTGCTCAGGGAGGTCGAGGCGGCGCTCAAGCGGGTCAAGCCGGGCGTGATCCTGATCGCCGAGCCCTGGAGCTTCCGCGGGCACATCGCCGGGGCGCTGCGCGACACCGGCTGGGCATCGTGGAACGACGGGTTCAGGAACTTCCTAAGGGAATACGTGCGCGGCGGGGGCTCCGCGGAGCGGCTGGAGTACTTCCTGCGCGGCTCGCCCTGGTACTTCGCGAAATGGCCCGCGCAGACGGTCAACTACACCGAGTCGCACGACGACCAGACGTGGCTCGACTCCATCACCGAGAACCCGGGCTATGACGGCACCCGCCCGACGCCGAACGACGTGCGGCGCACGCACCTCATGGCCTCCATCCTCTTCATGTCGGTCGGAATCCCCATGGTCGCGCAGGGCCAGGACTTCCTCCGGTCCAAGGGTGGCCTGGGAAACACCTACCGGCGCGGCGACGTCAACGCGCTGGACTACAGGAGGCTGTACCGCAACCTGGGCACGCACGCCTACTTTTCCGACTGGATCGCGTTCCGAAAGGGCGCGCGCGGCCGGCTCCTGCGCCATTTCAGCCGCCCCACCGAGGGGTACTTCCGGTTCTTCAGCGGCGGCGGCGCCCCGCTGGCGGTGGTGCTCAACGCGGACCTGTCGAAGGGGCCGGAGCGCCTCCTGTTCGCGATCAACCCGACGGCGGCCGACGTCACCGTGTCGATCGGCGAGGTGGCCGGCTGGGCGAACTGGCGCCTGGTCGCCGACCAGGAACGGTTCGTCCTGCCGAGCAGCCGGGCCGCGACCCCGAGGGTCGGGCCGGAGCTGGAAATCGCCCCCCTTGGGTGCGCCCTCTGGCTAGGCGCCTCCTGACGGCCCCGGTCACCTGGCAGAGAACCGGTAGATCGTCGTGGTGCGCAGGGTCTCGCCGGGGCGCAGTATCGTCGAGGGGAACGAGGGCTTGTTGACGGAGTCGGGATAGTGCTGCGTCTCGAGGCAAAAGGCCGCGTGAAGCGGGAACGCCATGCCGTACTTGCCCACGAGCCTGCCGTTGAACGAGTTGGAGGTGTACAGCTGAACCCCCGGCTGGTCGGTCAGCACCTCGAGCGCGCGGCCCGACCCGGGGTCGGATGCCCGCGCCGCGAGCACCAGCCCGCGGCCGCCGCCGTCGATCACGAAGTTGTGGTCGTAGCCCCGCATGCCGCCGGGGAGCTTCCCGATGTCGCGGCCGATCGGCTTGGGCACCGTGAAGTCGAGGGGGCCGCCCGCGACGTCGGCGACGGCGCCGGTCGGGATCAGGTCGGGGTCGGCCGGCGTGTACCGCCTGGCGTTCAGCTGAACGACCTGGCCGAGGACGTCGCCCTTGCAGGCGAGGTTGAAGTAGCTGTGGTTGGTCAGGTTGACGGGCGTCGCCTTGTCGGTCGTGGCCTCGTAGTCGAACCTGAGCTCGTCCGCGTTCGTCAGGGTGTAGGTCATCCGGACGGTGAGCGCGCCGGGGAAGCCCTCGTCGCCGTCGGGGCTGACGTGGCGGAATACGACCGCGGGGCCGTCCTTCGACTCCACGGCCTCCGCCCCCCAGACGATCTTGTCGAAGCCCCGTATCCCGCCGTGAAGGGTGTTCGTCCCGTTGTTGATCGCCAGGGTGTACGTCTTGCCGTCGACCACGAACCGGCCCTTTGAGATCCGGTTGGCGACGCGTCCCACCACGGCGCCGAAGCACGGGCTGTCGCTGACGTACTGGGGCAGGTTGTCGAAGCCGAGGACTATGTCGCCGAGGCGGCCTGCCCTGTCGGGCACGTGGAGTTCGGTGACGACCGCCCCGTAGGTGATGACCCTGCACACGAGCCCGTGGGCGTTGGTCAGCGTGTAGAGGTCGACGGGGGTCCCGTCGGTCATGGTTCCGAAGGAGGACTTTGAGATGCTTGCGGACATGGGGATAGCGAGGAGTAGGAGTTGGGCGGCCGCGGCGAGGAGCCTCAGGGCCCGCCGGCCGCAGGGGTTGGGAGGCGCGGGTTGCACGCGCCCATCCTTGGGCCCGAACGGCCCGCTTTCGATCAAAAACGGCCGGCCGGCGCTAGCGGCGCTCGAAGAGCTCCTCGATCTCCTCGAGTGTCCTGCCCTTGGTCTCGGGCAGGAAGAACGCCGCGGTCACGAAGTAGACGACCGTGCACGCGGCGAAGCCGAAGAACACGGTCGAGTACCCGTACCTCCCGACCGTGGGCAGGAACGTCGCTGCGATCGTCGTGGAGACGGCCTGGTTGATGAGGAGCGCGATGCTCATGCCGTTCGAGCGGATGCGCGTCGGCATGAGCTCGGAGAGGGCGAGCCACACGCAGACGCCGGGGCCGGCGGCGAAGAAGGCCATGAACAGGAAGATGAACGCGGCCGTGAGCCAGCCGCTGCGCTCGCTCGGCACGGGCGTGACGAGCGCGTTCTCGATGCGAAGCGGAGCGGCGCGCGCCCCCTCGAAGTCCGAGAACGGGTTCGAGAAGAAGGCCACGACCCTGTTTGACGGGACGCAGCCGGCCCGGGATATGGCGACGGGCGCCGCCGCGGGGTCGTCGGAGCGCACGACGCTCGTGGCCGCCCGGAAGTCCCCGTAGGAGTAGATGACGATCAGGCTCGCCGGGCCCCGCGCGGCCACGCCGCCCGTGTCCCCGGCGGAGGCGAGGAGGCGCGACGCCGCGGCGCGGTCGAACGCCAGGCTGAGCCTCTGGTCCGGGAGGACGCTGGCCTGGACGGCCTGCCTGCAGTCGACGCGCAGCCTCTCGGTGGAGCGGAAGATGAGGCCGACGGCGGCGAGCGACACGATGATGCCGCAGCTGCCGACCGTGAGCAGGAACTTCCTGCCGCGCCGGTCGACCAGGAGCACGCCGGCGATCGTCAGCAGGAAGTTGACGAGGGTCAGGGCGACATAGCCCCAGTGGGCCTGCACGTCCGAGAGGCCCGCCTGCAGGAGGATGTTCGTGTTGTAGCCGATGATGGAGTTGATCCCCGTCGCCTGGTTGCAGGCCAGGATGACGCAGGCCAGCGCGAACGGGATCACGTACTTCCTGGACAGGAGGGACTCGCGGGGGCGGCCGGCGGCCGCATGGGTCCTCTCGGCCGCGGCGGCCTCGTTCATCTCGCCCAGCTCGGCGTCCGCGGCGCCCTGGGAGCGGGAGCGCAGCAGCGCCGCGCGGGCGTCGTCGATCCTTCCCCTGCGGTGCAGCCAGCGGGGCGACTCGGCCACGACGGCGCTGCCGGCCACGAACAGGAGGCCCGGCGGAAGCGAGACCCAGAAGATGCTGCGCCACGCGGCATCCTTGAAGGCGAGGAGCCTGGCCGCGTCGCCCAGGCGCGCGACAGCCGCGACTCGGATGCTGAAGAACATGCCGATCACCGCGGCGACTACGATCCCGAGCGTCAGCAGCCACTGGAAGATCCCGGTGCCCTTGCCCCGGCTCGAGGCGCCTAGGCACTCGGCCAGGTAGAGGGGAACGACGACGCCGATCAGCCCCGCGCTCACGCCCTGCAGGAGCCGGCCGAAGACAAGGTAGCCGTATCCGTGCGCCAGCGCGATGACCGGGATGCTGGCCACGAAGAGCACGCCGCTCGAGATCATGAGGGGCTTGCGGCCCATCCAGTCGGCCAGCGCGCCCGCAAAGAGCGTGGAGATCACGCTGCCGAGGAGCACGGCGGCGACGACGATCGAAAGCTGGCCCGCGTTGAGGCCCGACGTGGCCTCGAGGTAGGGGAGCGCGCCCGCGATGATCCCCACGTCCACCCCGTACAGGAGCCCGCCGAGGCCCGCGACGAGGAGGAGGAAGCGGTTGTACCGGGTCTTGTCGGCTCCCGCGGGGATGAGGGGACTGGGCATTGGCTTGGGGCTGCGAAAGGGGCCGCTTCCTAGCGGGGCGCGCCCGCGGGCGGCCCGGGGAACGCGGTCGAAAGGACGAGCGCATGCCAGTCCTCCGCCGTCCGCCCGGCCCTCGAGCCCTGCCTCGCGGCCGCGGCCACGAGGAGCCGGATCGGGGCCAGCACGGGCAGCTCGGTGGCCGACCCGTTCGGCTCCGCGGCGCGGTCGAGCTCCGAGAGGCCCGAGGAGAGCCTCGCGTCCCCGATAGGGACGCCCGAGGCGAGCGCCCGGGAGGCCTCTTCGCCCACGGCGCAGGCGCCGGCCAGCGCGCGGGCCGGGGCGACGGGCTCCCAGAGCTCAAGGGACACGGACAGCTTGTCGGCGACCTCCCGGCCCGCGGCGCCCCACGCGTCCAGGGCGTCCGCCGTGGAGGCGGCCTGGGCGCGGTCTATTCCCCCCGGCGCGAAGAGCATCCGCTCCACCGAGGCCGCGAAATGCCTCGAGGCAGCGCTCTCCGGCTTCGCGGCGTCCGCGAGGTAGATGAGGGGGGCAAGCTGGTTGCCCCAGACCTGCTGCTCGCCGCGCCTGTAGTGCTTCACCGGCTCGAGCAGGGAGATGAGCGTCCTCAGCGAGGACACCCCGGGCGCATCGAGGTTGGCGCCGACCAGGTGGCGGAGCATGACAGCCTCGTTGCGCTCGTGGAGGGAGCCCGCCTCGTCAAGGCTGGCGCTCACGAGCGCGAGCCTGCGGTACATGTCGGGGACGTCGCGGACGCCGGCGGGCGACCAGAGCCGCTCCGCGATCGCGGCCGTGCGCGGCCAGATCCGTGAGTCGATCGTCTCGGGCGCGACCCACTCGCCCCACATGGTCGCCTCGCCCCCGAGGACGTGCGAGCGCTGGGCGGGCGCCAGCTTGGACGGGTCCGGGAGGGGGTCGACCAGGTAGTGCTCGGAGGCCGGCAGGATGAGGTCGATGTAGTACCCGCTCGAGAGGATGTCATCGAACCCCAGGGCGGCCGCCTGCGCGACCGCCTCGGTCCCGCGCCAGGAATGGATCACGCAGCCGCGCGGCAGATCGGGGCTCATGATCTCGTCCCAGCCGACGAGCCGCTTGCCCCTCTTCTGCAGCATCGCGGCGATCCTCCCGTTGAAGTAGGCGTGGAGCCCCGCGTTGTCGCGAAGGCCGTGCTCGCGGATGAAGGCCTGGATCCTCGCGTTGGCGTTCCACTGGACGCCGTTGTTCTCGTCCCCTCCTATGTGGATGAACCTGTCGGGGAACAGGGCCGCCATCTCGCCCAGGAAGTCGCCGAGGAGGGCGTAGGTCGCCTCGTTCGTGGGATCGAGCACCGGGTTGAATACGCCCCAGCGCCGCTCTATCGAGTAGGGGCCCGGCAGGCTGGCCAGTTCCGGATGCGAGACCAACCAGCTCGTCGAGTGGCCCGGGATGTCGAACTCGGGGACGACCCGGATGCCGCGCTCGGCCGCGTAGGAGATTATCGCGCGCATCTGCGCCTGCGTGAAGTACAGGCCGTCCGAGCCCTTCTCCTGCAGCTCGGGATGGGTCACGCTCTCGATGCGGAAGCCCTGGTCGTCGGTCAGGTGCAGGTGCAGGACGTTCAGCTTGACGGCCGCCATCGCGTTGAGATTGCGCTCGATCACCTCGACCGGCTCCCAGTGGCGGGCGACGTCGATCATAAGCCCGCGCCAGGGGAACCGCGGCCCGTCCCGGACCGAGACGACCGGGATGCTCCAGCCCGCCTCGCCCCGCTGGGGCAGCTGGAGGAATGTCTCCAGCCCGCGCATGGCCCCGGTGGCCGTCGCCGCCCTGAGCACGATCCCCGACGGGCCGACGTCGAGCGCGTACGACTCGTCCTCCGAAAGGGACGGGACGGCCGGCCCGGGCGCCCCGCAGTCGATCGAGAGCCTGACGGGGGCCGCGCCCGCCCCGCCGACGCGGCTCCTCCAGCGGGCGGCGGCGCGCGCGATCGCGGCGTCGAGGCGCGGGTCGGAGAGGCCGGGCGCGGAGGCGATGAGCGCGCCCGAGACCGCGATGCGCCCCGGGGACACCCGCGCCTCGGCGGGCGCCGGCATGACGTCGAGCGGCTGCGGGGCGCCCCGTGCGGGCGCCGGCGCCGCCGCGCAGGCCGCGACCGCGCTAAAGAGGCAGATCGCGGAGGAATTCATCGGGGGTGAACCGCCTGAAGGCCTCGATCGCCTCGTACTCGGCGAGCCCGAGGGCGTTGTACGTCTCGGCGAGCCTCCGGCTCCGGTCCTCGGATCGCTGCCAGAACTCGCGCCGGTCGTCGCCAAGGAACAGCGCCATGTCCTTCTGCGTCTCGTGGCAGAAGATCGCGCGCCGGCGCCTGAGCACCTCCTGCGGGCTCAGGGGCACCGCAAGGTCGATCTCGTCGGCCGACCATTCCGACCAGGCGCCCCGGTAGAGCCAGAGCTCGGTCTCGCGAACCCAGGGCTCCGCGGACGACCTGGCAAGCGCGTCGCGCAGGGCGTGCAGGCACAGGCGGTGGGTGCCGTGCGGGTCGTCCAGGTCGCCCGCCGCGAACACGAGGTGGGGACGGACCTCGTTCAGGAGGTCCCTCATGATGGCCCCATCCTCCTCGCCGAGAACCCGGTGGCGCCCGGGGCTCGTGTGGTAGAACGGAAGGTCGAGGAAATGGAGCCGCCCCGACGGGACCCCGCAGACCCGGGCGGCCGCGAGCACCTCCTGGCGGCGCACGAGGCCCTTCCAGTGCAGGATCTCGGGGGTCCCGGGCAGCGAGCCGCTCGACTCGTGCACCGCGTACAGCGAGCGGAGCCTTTCCGCGCCCGCCGGGCTCGTGAGGCCGGCGTCACCCGCGAAGCGAAGCGCGCGCATGAGGGCCTCGTCCGAGACGGCGTGGGCGCCTGAGACCTGGTAGGCGATGTGCACCTCGTGGCCGTGCTCGACCAGGCGGCACAGGGTGCCGCCCATCCCGATCACATCGTCGTCCGGGTGGGGGGAGACGACGAGGACGCGCTTCGGGAACACGACGGCCGACGCCGAGCGCAGCGGGCGCACCGGGGCGTCGCCGGGCTTCGTGCGCTTGGGGTCGCGGCCGCCCGGCCAGCCGGTGATCGTGTGCTGGAGCTGGTAGAACCCCGCGAGGTTCACCTCGTAGGCCGAGCCGTGTATCCGTAGCAGGTCCTGGAGGCCGGCCTCGTTGTAGTCGTCGTCGGTCAGCTTGAGCACCGCCTTCCTTCGCACCTGCGACAGCCAGATGATGGCCCGGCGCATCATGCCGGGGTCCCACTCGAGCCCCTGGTCGCCGAGGGCCCCGAGCAGCCACGGCGTCCTTATGCGCGTCAGCGCCCCCGCCGCGGCGGAGTCGATGACGAATTGGACCTGGTCGTGCTCCTGGAGGAACGAGGCGGTCACCTGCGCCGTGACGGGACCCTCGGTCGCCGCGCGCACGATCTCGGCCTTGTGCTGGCCCCAGGCCATGAGGACGATGCGGCGCGCCGCGAGGATCGTCTTGACGCCCATCGTTATCGCCCTGCGCGGGGTGTTCTCCTCCCCTCCGAACTCCTCGGCGGCGTCGCGCCGGGTTATGGCGTCGAGCGTGACCAGGCGCGTGCGCGAGCGCCGGGCGCTTCCGGGCTCGTTGAAGCCGATGTGGCCCGTGCGGCCGATCCCGAGGATCTGGAGGTCGATCCCGCCCGCGGCCTGGATCTCGTCCTCGTACTCGCGGCAGTGCGCATCGAGCCCGGCGACGGGGACGGTTCCGTCCGGCACATGGGCGCTGGCCGCAGGAAGGTCGATGTGGTCGAACAGGTGGGTCTCCATGAAATGCCGGTAGCTGCGCGCGTCCGCCGGCTGCATCGGGTAGTACTCGTCCAGGTTGAAGGTGACGACGTTCGCGAAGGACAGGCCCTCCTCCCGGTGCATCCTCACGAGCTCGGCGTAGAGGCTGAGCGGGGTCGACCCCGTCGCGAGGCCCAGCACGGCGGGCCGTTCGCCCGGCCGCCTTGCCCGGATGAAGGCCGCGATCTCGCGCGCGACGGCAACGGAGCCCTCGGAGCTTGTCGGATACACGGCCACCGGAACGTGCTCGAACCGGCTGGGGGTTGCTGGCGATGGACCAGTCATGGGGGGCCTGCGCATGTTAACTTCGGGTATCAGGGGAGCCGCAGCGATGATATTCGCGTCGGCGCCGTTAAAAAATGGCAGAAATGACTATGTTTTTAACAACGCTGCTACTCGGCGCCCGGCCGCCCCGGGCGGAGCGGGCTCTTGACGGTCCATGGCCCTTGATGCCGAATGGGCGCCGTGGCCTCCCTTCCCGTCAGGTCGGCGAAGCCAGCCTGGGGCGACCTCAAGGTCGCCGGCCCGGCTGGCCTGCTTCTGGCCGCGGTCCTTCTCGCCTACCTCCCGGCGCTTGGGGGCGGCCTCCTATGGGACGACGATGCCCACGTGACCAAGGCCGGCCTGCGCTCGCTCCACGGGCTGTGGCGGATATGGTTCGAGGCGGGCGCGACCCAGCAGTACTATCCGGTCCTCCACAGCGCATTCTGGGCCGAGCACCGGGCCTGGGGGGGGGCGGTCCTCGGCTACCACCTCGCGAACGTTGGGTTGCACGCGGCCGCCGCGTGGCTGCTGGTGCTCGTCCTGCGCAGGCTCTCGTTCCCCGCTCCCGTCCTTGCCGGCCTGCTCTTCGCCCTGCACCCCGTGTGCGTCGAGTCCGTGGCCTGGATCTCCGAGCAGAAGAACACGCTGTCGGCGGTGTTCTACCTCGGGGCCGCGCTCGCATACCTGCGCTTCGACGACACGCGCGGCAGGGCCCCGTATGCGTGCGCGCTCGCGCTCTTCGTCCTCGCCCTGCTCACGAAGACCGTGACCGCCACGCTGCCTGCGGCCCTCCTCGTCGTCCTCTGGTGGCGCAGGGGCCGCCTCGGCTGGAGGCGCGACGTCGCGCCGCTCCTGCCGTGGCTCTGCGTCGGGGCCGCGTGCGGCCTCTTCACCGCATGGGCGGAGAGGAGGCTCATCGGCGCCGAGGGCGCCGACTTCTCGCTCACCGCGCTCCAGCGGGCCCTTCTTGCCGGCCGGGCGATCGTCTTCTATGCGGGCAAGCTCATCTGGCCGACCAACCTGGCGTTCATCTACCCGCGGTGGACGATAGACCCGCGGGGGGCCGCGGCGTACCTCTACCCGATTGCCGTCCTTGCGCTCCTTGGGGCCCTCGCCCTCCTCGCCCGGAGCCGCCGCGGGCCCCTCGCGGGCTTCCTCTTCTTCGCCGGCACCCTCTTCCCGGCCCTGGGGTTCGTCAACGTCTACCCGTTCCTGTTCTCGTTTGTGGCGGACCACTTCCAGTACCTGGCCTCGATCGGGATCATCGTTCCGGCCGCCTCGGGCCTCGGGCTGGCCGCCTCGGCGGTTCCGGTGGGCGCGCGGGCCCGGGCGTGCCTCCTGCTCGCCGTGCCGGCGGCGCTGGGCGCCCTGACGTGGAGGCAGTGCCGGATCTACGGCGACGCCGAGACGCTCTACCGCGCGACAATTGCCAGGAACCCCTCGGCGTGGCTCGCCCACTACAACCTGGCGGTCTCGCTCGGCGGGAGGCCGGACCGCCAGCGGGAGGCCATCTCCGAGTACGAGGCTGCGCTCAGGCTGAAGCCGGACCATTGGGCAGCGCACAACAACCTGGGCGCCGCCCTCCTGAGGATCCCGGGCCGCTCGGCCGAGGCGGCGGCCGAGTTCGAGGAGGCGCTGCGCCTCAACCCCGGCTTCGCCGACGCGCACGACAACCTGGGGGTCGCCCTGGGGCGCATCGCCGGCCGGCTGCCCGAGGCCATCTGGCACGTGCGGGAGGCGCTTCGGATCGAGCCCGGCAGCGACCTTGCTCACTACAACCTGGGCAACCTCCTCATGCTCCAGCCGGGATCCTCGGGGGAGGCGATCGCCCAGTACGGGGCCGCGCTTCGCCTCGCGCCCGAGAAGCCCGAGTACCACCTCAACCTGGCGAATGCCCTCGCGCTCGCCCCCGGCCGCCTGGGCGACGCGGTCGCCGAGTACCGGGAGGCGCTCCGCCTGAGGCCGGGCTACATGAAGGCCCACAGCGACCTGGGCGCGGCGCTGGCCCGAATGCCCGGCCGCGTCCCCGAGGCGATCGCGGAGTTCGAGGCCGCGGTCAAGCTCGAGCCCGGGAACGCCCAGGTCCACGCGAACCTCGCCAGCGCCCTGGCGAGGGTCCCCGGCCGCACGGCGGACGCGCTCGCCGAGTACTCGGAGGCCCTGCGGATCGACCCCGGCGACGCCCGGACCCACGTCGACCTGGGCGTAGCCCTCTCGGCCGTCGCCGGGAGGATGCCGGAGGCCGTCTCGGAGTTCCGGACGGCCGTCCGCCTGGACCCCGGCTCCGCCGTGGCGCACTATTGCCTTGCCGTAGGGCTAATGGGGACCGGCGGCGCCCGCCGCGAGGCGGCCGAGCACCTTGAGAGGGCCCTTGCGATCCGGCCCGGCTTCGACGAGGCGCGCAGGATGCTGGCGGCGCTGGGGGACGCGGGCCGCTAGCCGGCCTGCCTCCGGCCCCGGGTGAGCCGCTCCGGGCCGGGTTCGGTTGACACCCCGCCGAGCGTTGGGGCAGGCTCGGTCCTCCTCCAGTGCCAGCTGAAGCCCCCACGACACCCGAGAGTCCCGAAGGGCTGGAGCTTGCGGCTGCGCGGGCGTGGCCGTACCAGGTCGCGCTGGCCGTCAGCGTTCCCGTCGCCCTCTTCCTCGCGCTTGAACTGGGGCTGCGCCTGGCGGGTTTCGGCAGGCCCGCGACCTTCCTGATCCCCGACGACAAGCCCGGATACCTCAGGAGCAATCCCGACTTCGCCCGCCTGTTCCTGCCGGGAAGCTTCGACCTGAGGCCGCTCAATTTCCGCGTTTCCGCGCGCAAGGCCCCCGGCACGGTCCGGATCGTCATCCTGGGCGAGTCGGCCGCCCAGGGAGTCCCCGTTCCCAGCTTCGCGTTCGCACAGCAGCTGCGGGCCCAGCTGCGGGCCCGTTACCCTGGAAAGGAGTTCGAGGTCATCAATACAGGGATAGTCGCGATCAATTCCCATGTCGTCTACCAGATCGCGCGCGAGCTCGCCCGGTTCGAGCCGGACCTGTTCGTGGTCTACATGGGCAACAACGAGGTCGTCGGGCCCTACGGACCGGGCTGCGCGTACCTGTCGCAGATGCCGCCGCTCTGGGTGATCCGGGCGAGCGTGTTCGTCCGCTCGACGAGGACGGGACAGCTGATCGGCTCGATCGCCGGCAGGATCTCCTCGCGCGGCCGGCGCCCGGCCGAGTGGGGGGGCATGTCCATGTTCGTCGACAATGCCGTGGCGGGGGACGACCCGCGCCTCGGGGCCGTCTTCCAGAACTTCGAGGAGAACCTGCGCGGCATCGTGAAGGCGGCGTCAGGGGCCGGGGCGAAGACGATCCTCTGCACGGTGGTCGCCAACCTGAAGGACTGCCCGCCGTTCCTCTCCCGGCACCAGCCCGGCCTCTCCGAGGCGCAGCTCTCGGCCTGGCAAGCGGCGTTTGACGTGGGCCGCCTCGCCTGGCGGCTCGGGGAGGACGACCGGGCCCGCACGAAGCTCAGCGAGGCGCTGAGGATCGACCGGCAGTATGCGGACACCCATTTCATGCTCGGCTCCCTCGACCTGCGCGCCGGCGACACCGAGGCCGCCAGGCGCCACCTCGCCGACGCGCTGCACTGGGATGCGCTCAGGTTCCGGCCCGACCCGAGCGTGAACGAGATCGTGCGCAAGGTCGCCCGTGAAAGCCGGGACGGCGTCCGCCTTCTGGACGCCGCGGTCGCCATGGGCTCGGACCCCTATTCGGACGCCCCGCCGAGCGGCCGGGAGATCCTCTTCGAGCACGTGCACTTCGACTGGCCGGGCAGTTACAGGCTGGGCCGGATGATCGCCCAGAGCGCCGCCGAGGCGGTCTTCGGCCCAGGGCAGGGCGACACGGGATGGCTTGACCCGGAGGCGTGCGCCAAGGCGCTCGCGTACACGGGCCACGAGCGGCTCCCCATGCTGCTCCGGATCGACGTCCTGACTCGCAAGCCCCCGTTCACGAACCAGCTTACGTATGTCGAGGACGAGGCCAGGATGGCCCGCGAGATCGGGGCCGCGGCGCAGGATGCGAGAAGGCCCGAGACCATCAGCGAGGCGGGGGACGTTGCGACGGCGGCCCTGTCGCGCGATCCCAACAATCCCGCCCTGGCGGGAATCCTCGAGGGGATCGATCTCGACACGGGCGACGCCGCCGGCGCCCTCATGTTCGCGCGGCGCGTAGAGCAGCTCCTTCCCCGCGACTACGCCCTCTCTGCCGACGAGGCCTCGATCCTGATCCGCCTGGGCCGGGCGCCGGAGGCGGGGAAGGTGCTCATGGAGGCCGCCGGATCGGGCGCCGATCTCGACCTGCTCGCGCCGGTCCTCGCCAACTACTGGACGTGGACCAAGCGCTTCGACGAGGGCGAGCAGTTCCTTGACCGGGCGATCGCCAGCCACCCCGGCGACCGGACGCTTCGCCTGTACCGCGGGGGCCTCATGCGCTCGTCGGGCGACATCGGCGGGGCCGAGAGGGAGTTCCGCGCAATACTCTCGGAGGACCCCTCGAATGAGGATGCGCTCGAGGCCCTTGTGGGCCTCCTGGTCCAGCTGGGGCGCAACGACGCCGCCGAGAACGTGAGCCTCGCCGAGGGGGACTTCCAGCCGAGGAACGAGGCCAACAACCTGCGCGCGGCGAAGATCTGCGAGGCGCGGGGCGAGGAGATCCGCTCGGCGCATTATCTGGAGGCCGCCGAGCGCAGCGGGGCGGTGAACGCCACGTTTGAGCTCACGCTCGCCCTGAAGCTCTACCGGGCCAAGCGCATGGGCGACATGATGACACACCTTGCCGAGGCCCGGAGCCTCTCCAAGCACGAGGGCAACGCGTCGGTCACGGCGTCGATCGAGCGCCTGGTCACCCAGATTCGCCGGGAAGCCCCGTAGCGCGGGCGCCCTTCTCAAAACAGGGTGTAGATGAACGGCGCCACGCCGGAGCCGCCAAGGACGGCGAGGAAGCCGACCAGGATCAGCACGACGATGATCGGCGTGAGCCACCATTTCTTGTTGTGGAGGACGAACCCGAGGAACTCTGCCAGGGGTCCCCTCTGCCTGCCCTGCGCCTGCCTGCTAAACGCGCCTTTCTCCGGTTCGGCCATGTCCTAGTATTGTTGAAAATAGCTCTCGGCCGGCTTCGCCCCGCCCCGGGCGGTCCAGTAGCTTCGCGCCGCCGGATCAAATCGCCGGAGGAGCGGATCGTGGCCGAACAGGCGCATTGTCAGCCCGATCGGCGTCAGGGCAAGGTAGTAGACGAGCGCGAGGACGACGCGGGAGACGGCGTAGCCGATCGGGTAGGTGGCATAGCTCAGAGCCACGTAGACCCATCGCAGCAGCCGCGGGCTGAGCAGGCCCGCAAGCGGGACGGCCGCCGCCAGGGCCCAGATCGCCTCCGCGGCCGGGTGCCTGCCCCGGAGCCATGATCTCCATCCCAGGAGGCCGAGGACGGCCAGCCAGGCGACGGCGAAGACAACGAGCTGGCGGCCGCCGGGGTTCCTGTTCAAGCGGATGAGGGACATGTCGCGGGGAAGGGGGTGCGATGCCGCCGGGTCGGCCTTCAGTCGTTGCCGTACCGGCCCAGGTACGCCTCGAGGTTCTGCCGGGCGCCCTCCGGCTGCTCGGCCTTCAGCAGCAGCAGGTCGTCGATCACAAGGGCGTCGATGTCCGTGGCCATGAAGCAGCGGTAGGCGTCGGACGGCGTGCACACGATGGGCTCGCCGCGGACGTTGAAGCTCGTGTTGATCATCACGGGGCAGCCGGTGAGCGCGGCGAAGGCCTCCAGGAGGCCGAACAGCCTGGGATTCCGTTCGCGGTCGACCGTCTGGAGCCGGGCGGTGTAGTCGACGTGAGTGACCGCCGGCACGACGGAGCGCGCGCCCCGGATCCTGTCCAGGCCCTGGCCGCCCGGGGATCCGGCGCCCGGGGCCAGCCGCTTGTCCCCGCGGACGGGGGCCACGAGGAGCATGTACGGGCTCTCCTGGCCGGGATTGAGCTCGAAGTATTCGTGGGCGCGGTCGCGAAGCACGATCGGGGCGAATGGCCGGAACGACTCGCGGCGCTTCACCTTGAGGTTCATGACGCTCTGCATCTCGGGGCTCCGGGCATCGCCCAGGATGCTCCGGGCGCCCAGGGCCCTCGGCCCGAATTCCATCCGCCCCTGCATCCACCCGACCACCTTGCCGTCCGCGATGAGCCTGGCGACCTCCTCCGGCAGACCCCTGCCTCCGGCGTAGCGCCGGTACGCCGCACCCTTCCTTCGGAGCACGGTCTCGGCCTCGTCGGACGAGTATGAGGGCCCGAGCAGGGAGGCCCGCTGGCTGTCGGACTCCTGAGGCACCCTCTCGTTCTCCAGGAGCTGGTACCAGACGAACAACGCCGCTCCGAGGGCGCCGCCCGCGTCGCCGGAGGCCGGCTGGATCCAGAGCCTCTGGAACGGGGACTCGCGCAGCAGCCGGCCGTCTCCTACGCAGTTGAGCGCCACGCCGCCGGCAAGGCAGAGGTTGCCGGATCCGGTCAACCGGTGCAGATGGGCCGCCATGCGGAGCATCACGAGCTCGGTCACCCGCTGGATCGACGCGGCGAGGTCCGACTCGCGCTGGGTGATCGGGGACTCGGGCCGGCGCGGCGGCCCCCCGAACAGCCGGTCGAACCTGCGCGAGGTCATCGTCAGGCCCGCGCAGTAGTCGAAGTACGACAGGTCCAGCCGGAATGAGCCGTCCTCCTTGAGGTCCATGAGCTTCTCGAGGATCAGGCCCTCGTACCTGGGCACGCCGAACGGCGCCAGCCCCATGAGCTTGTATTCTCCGCTGTTGACCCTGAACCCGCAGAAGTAGGTGAACGCCGAGTAGAGGAGGCCCAGGGAGTGGGGGAACCTCAATTCGTGGCTGAGCGCCATCCTGTTGCCGCGCCCGTGCCCGAGGCACGCCGTGGCCCATTCCCCGACGCCGTCGATGGTCAGGATCGCGGCCTCCTCGAACGGCGACGGGAAGAAGGCGCTCGCCGCGTGGGATTCGTGGTGCTCGGGAAAAACGTACCGCCCGGCGTACCCGCCGTCCAGGCCGCGGCTCATCTGGCTCGGCAGCCGGAGCTTCTCATGGACCCACAGGGGCATCGCCATGAGGAACGAGCGCAGCCCCGCCGGGGCGACCGCAAGGTACGTCTCGAGAAGCCGCTCGAACTTGAGGAACGGCTTCTCGTAGAAGACCACGTGGTCGACGCCCGCGGGCCCCAAGCCGGCCTCGCCCAGGCAGTAATCGATGGCATGGCGCGGGAACCCGTGGTCGTGCTTCACGCGCGTGAAGCGCTCCTCCTGCGCCGCGGCGACGATGCGCCCGTCGACCACCAGCGCGGCCGCCGAATCGTGATAGTAGGCGGACAAACCCAGGATCGCGGTCATGGCTCTCCTTCCATCCACCCATGTTGCCAGCTTGCCCCGGGGCTATCCACCTTCTTCCGCGCCGGTGCGGAAGAAGGCCCGGGTGCCTAGGCACCCGGGCCCGAGTCGGACTGACTGCTCAGGCGCTGGGAAATCCAGCCGCCTAGAAGTTCCAGTGCAGCGAGAACGAGTACTGGGTTCCGAACTTGTACTCGTCCGCGAGGACGTTGCCGGCCCCGACGTTCCTGAAGTACTGGCGGTACGTCTCGTCCAGGAGGTTGGTTGCCGCGATGAGGATCGAGAAGTTCTTGGTGATGTTGATCTTCGCGTTGGCATCAAGCTCCGTGTACGGCGCCGTCCAGACCGCGCTCGTGCCGTTGAACGAGCTGGACTCGTAGTCGTCGCGCCAGGACCACGTAAGGCGCACCAGGCCCCACTTGTTCTCGTAGAACGGGCTGATGTAGACCTGGTTCTTCGACGAGAAGGGCAGGGGCCCGCTCGCGCTCGAGGTGTGCAGCATCGTGTAGTTGGCCTGGAGGCCGAGACCGTAGGCGAACATCTGCTCGTACGAGAGTTCGGCGCCCTCGGACGTCGCGGCTCCCCCGTTGGAGGGCCGGCTGATCTCGTAGGTCTCGGTGGGGTCCCCGGTCAGCGAGTAGTCCTTCCACTGCTCCTGGTTGGTCGCGTTGAGGATGTAGTTGGAGATGTTCTTGTAGAACAGGTCCACGGCGAAGACCGAGTTCTTTGCGAAGTAATACTCGTAGTCCCAGTCGAGGTTGGTGGACTCGTAGGGCTTCAGGCCCACGTTGCCGCCCACGCCGGCGAGGGTGGAGTCATACAGCTCCACGTAGTTGGCCTCCGCCGAAGTGTTCGGCCGGGCGATCACCTCCGACACCGCGAAGCGGGTCAGCTGGTCCTGCGCCAGGTTGTAGGTGAGGTTAACGGCGGGCAGGACGTTCGTGTACGAGCTCTGCGTCGACTGAAGGGTCGGCGTCGGCGTGCTGAGGTTGTAGCTGGCGCTGGTCGTCGTCGTCTCGACAAACCGCGCGCCGAAGTTGCCGCTCAGCGGCCCGTCGGTGAAGTTGCCCTCGAAGTACCCGGCGTTGATGCGCTCGTCGATCGTGAACGTGGGAGTCGAGGTGAACACCGCGCCGTCCTGCGGAGGCTTGGCGTTGAAGTACTGCAGCAGGGTCTGGCCGTTGCCCTCGGGAAGGCTCCCTATGAAGTTGGCGACCGAGCCGTACGAGTTCGTCATGACGTGCTGCGACATCGATGCCGTGATGTCGGGGAGGCCGGCCAGGTAGTTTGACGGAGGGGCCGAGACGCCGATCGCCGAGAGGGGCGTGGTCACCTCGTCGGCCCCGGGGACGCTGACCACGCTGCCGGTTTCGCCGGCCTTGTGGTCGCTGAAGCGCATGCCCGCTTCAATGTTCTTAAGCGCGCCCTTCAGGGGGACGGTGAGGTCGACCTGGACCCACTTCTCGTCGTCGACCTCCGGGTTGCTGGCGATGTTGCCGTAGTCGAAGCTCGGCTCGCCGGAGGCGCTGAAATCGGCGCCGCTGTTGAGGTTTGTGGCGCTCGGGTCGGGGCCGGGGACCCCGGTCGCGGTGAACGACGACGAGGTTGCGGACTCGTTTATGTTGGCGTTCGCGAACACGAAATACTCGGCGAAGAACTGGTGCTGCGTTCCGCCTGTCGCACGGGTGAAGCCGGCATCCGTAGTGAGGTCGAAGTTGTCGCCCTTGTACGTCAGCTTGGCGTTGTAATCCTGGGTCACGATCTGGGCGGCGCGGTTGAACGCGTCGATGACCAGCGGGGCGGAGTTGATCGTGTAGCTGCTGAGCACTCCGTTGCCCACGGTCGGGTTCGTGATGTTGGGCAGCCCGGACCAGTTGTCGCCGGGGTAGATGTACCAGGAGAAGTTCACGTTATCCATGGTCTGCTTCACGTACAGGCCGGTCAGCTCCAGGGTCAGCCGGTCGTTGGGCTTGAACTCGATGGCGAAGTTTCCGCCCTGGTGATGGCGCAACTGGAGGAATTCGGCGGAGTTGACGACCTCGGCCGTCACCCAGGGTCCCGCGGGCTGGCCGGGAAGGGGCCCGCCGACACCTAGGTTGCTGCTTGTCTGCTCGGACAGCGACTCGACGCCGTCGCGGCGCAGGTACTCGCGGTTGTCCTCGCCGCCGACCATGATGCCGAACGTCTTGGCGTCGTTGTGCCAGCTGAACATCGCGCTCTCGCTCCCCTCGTTCTTGCTGGAGCGGCTGTTGTAGCCGTCCGTGATGACGCCCGTGAACACGAGCGGGGCCATGTCCAGGGGCTTGCGGGTGGTGACGTCCACCGTCGCTCCGATGCTTCCCTCAAGGAGGCGGGGCTCCCATGTCTTGAAGACCTCCGCCTGGCCGATGACGTCGGGGCTCACCAGGAGGTAGTTGAACTGCCGGCTCTGGTTGTCCAGGACGTACCAGTCCGCCGTGGAAACGGGTTCGCCGTTCAGGAGGAGCCGATTCAGGTTGGGGTCCGTTCCCTCGATGCTGACCCGCTCGCCCTCTCCGAAGAGGCGGTCGACCTCGACGCCGGGCAGGTGGGAGAGCGACTCGGCCAGGTTCTGGTCCGGGAACTTGCCGACGTCCTCGGCCGTGATGACCTCGACATTCGCGTCCGAGACCCGCTTGACCGACAGGGATTGCGCCAGGCTTGCCGCATACCCGTTAACCACGAACTCGTTCATGGTGACGGGCTCTTCGCTGGCGGCGGGGACGGCGCCGGGCGCAACCGCGGCGGCCGTCGTTGTCGTTGTGGTTGTGGTCGTCGCGGGCGCCGTCTGGGAGAAGGCGGGGCCCGCGATTCCCAGGGCGAGGATCAGGCGCGCAGAGTGCTTCCACAGCGCCGTCGATGGACGCGGATGGCCTCTGTTGGTCAGGGGGTCGCGTGTATCAGGTATTCTCATGTTTTAGCGTGGTTGTAGGAATTCGGGGACAAAACGAGTGCGTATCGGGCCGCCCGTAAGGCGGCCTGGAGGATCTATTCTGGGGCCTAACTCGGCGTGCGACCTATATGGAGGGGACGTGGTCCCCCGGGGTCGCCGCGTGATCTCTGGCGGAAGGGTTTAGTGAGGTGGTCCGCAATCGCTGCGACGGGTCCCCCCGGCGGCGCCGCGGGCCGGGCGGGCCCGTACCGGGGCCGTGTCCGTAGAACGCGCGCGCACTGAATGAGGGGTATTCAATCCTGAAGAACGATCTTTGCCGGGGTAAACAGATTTGGCGGTTTGTTTCTAACGCGGACATGATAACGCTGGCGTCGTCGTTAAAAAATGGCATAAATGACGATGTTTTTAACAAAAATGTCAGATACGCGCACCGCCAGGATCCTCTCGCTCGACAAGCTCGCAAATCTGCTGCCTTCGCCGCTCAGGCCCCTGCATGGAAAACGCGCCGCTCCGCTGGCGCTGCCCGACAACATCGTGTGCTTCTGCCGCCGCTCTGCCACCGACCTGAACCGGCCGCAGCGGGGCCGCGCGCTCCACCACAGGTTCGTCCTCATCCTCGCACTCGAGACGGCCGTGACCGTGGCCGTGGACGACCGCGCGATCCGCCTCAATCCGAACGAGGGGCTTCTCGTGCTCCCGTTTCAGTTCCACGACTACATCCAGCCGGAGCGCGAGGAGCTTCGCTGGCTCTTCATCACCTTCGACATGATAGACGCGGCTCCGCTCCAGGCCCTGCGTTTCCGTCCGTTCGTGATCACCCCGGTCGTGCGGCAGACCGGGGCGGAGCTCGTGGAGGCCTACCTCACCCGCGGAGAGGGCGACCTCACAAGCCTGCTCCTGGCCGTTCTCCTGCAAAGGATACGCCAGGCCGAGCCCATCCTAAGGCGCCACCAGAGGCCGCTCGTCGCGCCCGGCCTGATCATGCAGGTCAACCAGTTGGCGCAGAACAACGAGCAGCCGCTCAGCGCCAAGGAGATTGCCAGCTCCCTCGGGATCAGCCCGAGCCACCTTAGGGCGCGCTTCCGCGCCTCGTGCGGCGTGAGCCTCGGGCGCCACCTCAGGCGCCTGCGCCTCGAGAAGGCCTGCGGACTGCTGCGGCTGAGCCAGAGGCGGGTGACCGAGGTCGCCGAACTCTGCAACTTCGCCTCGATTTACAGCTTCAGCCGGGCGTTTCACTCGGCCTACGGCGTGTCGCCCATGGCATACCGGCATGGGGACCGGGCCCTGAAGCTGGGCGGCTGACGGCTCGCGCGCCGGGGCGGCCTCAGCCCAGCCTGTCCAGCCGCTGCGACACGTCCGCCGCCAGCCCTGCGACTAGCGCGGCCGTGAAGTCCTTAACCGACGGCCCGCCTTCCCGAATTATCGGGGTGAGGTCCACAGCGTAGGTGATTCCGGCCATCTTGTCGGTCGCGTGGGACGCGTAGAAGGTCGCGTTCGCCGAGCGCCGGCCGATGGCCGCCAGGTCATAGCGCTTGCCGCCGCTTATCTGCGAGTCGAAGACCGCCACCAGCCTGCGGGCGAGCTTCGGATGGCGCCCCGAATCGAGCGCGACCTTCTCGGCGTCGGGAACCCAGTCTAGGTCCCGCCAGACCTCGCACCCGAGGACCCGCCTGGGCCTCAGGTCCTCGCGAAGCGCGAGGATCGCCTCCAGGCAGCGCAGGAGCACGCCTACATGCGTGTCGTGCTTGTCCGCGGGATTGTGGAGGAAGAGCACCTCCGGCCGGCACGTTGAGAAGATCGTGGCGAGGTCGGCCGCCACGCCCTCGTGGCCGGGCCGCTTGACGTCCGCGCTCGCGTGGGCGAGCTGCAGCTGTATCGAGTAGTGGCCCAGCCTTGCGGCCTCGCGCTGCTCCTCGCGCCGCACGGCCTGCATCTGCTCGTCGGAGTAGGAGCCGTAGCTGCCGGACCGCGGCGATCCCGCGCCGTTCGTCACGACGACGCCTCCGAACGCCTTCCCGGTCCGGTCGAGGCAGTCGCTGATGCCGGACACGGCCATGATCTCGATGTCGTCCTGGTGGGCCGCGACGCACAGGTGCGTGACCCTTCGGAGCGCCTCGTCCGGGGTCAGGCCGGGCTCCGGGACGAAAACGTCGGCCTGGGGGTGTGAGAGTCTCATGGCTGGCTATCTTGAAACGGCCGTCGCGAGGCGCGAGCCCGCAGTTTCGCCGATCGAGGGAAGGCTGGCCGCCGCGACCGCCTGGCCGAGACGCTTGTCCTTCTCGTGTGGCATGCGGACGCGGGTCCGGGCGGCGACATCCGGGAACTCCGCCGCGAGCACCTCGTGCGCCTTGATCAGCATCCGCTCTCCGCCCGTGCCGGAGGTGACGCGCCCGGTCACGAGAACGTGGCGAAGGTCGTAGAAGTCGGCGTAGTGCCCGATCGAGTATCCCAGGTACGTGCCGAGCGAGTCGTACACCCTCTGCGCGCGGGGGTCGCCCGCCGCCATCGCCGCCTGGACCGCGGCAAGCCTCTCCTGCGCAGGCATCTTCTCCGGCATCTCGAAGCCCGCGAGGTCGCCAAGGCGGGACACGCCCTGCTGCGAGAAGTACTGCACGCCGCAGCCGGCGTCCCCCGCCCACTCGTCGACGGGGGCGTCCGGGCGGTAGTCGACGGGGGCGAACGCAAGCTCGTTGAGCCAGGGGGTGATGTCGCCGCCGGGCCGGACGTAGCCTGCCGCCTGGCTCGTCCCCATGGAGATCCCGAGCACGGCGTTGGCGCCGAGCGACATCGATCCGGCGAGCGCGGCGACCTCGCCGTCGTTGGCGACCACGAAGGGGACGCCCCCCCATCGCTTCTGGAGCGTGAAGAACAGCCGGCGTATGTCGGTCTCGAAGGCCTGCGGGGATATCCCCCTGAAGAGGGACGCGACGCGCACCTCGTTGTTGACGTAGACGCCGGCCGCGCTCCCTCCGATCGCATCGACCCGGGGCAGATGGGCCGCCGCCCGGCTAAGCGAATCGTTGATCCCCTCGATGTGATAGGCAGGGTCCTTCTGGAAATACGGGTCCCACGGCTTCTCCTCGGAGAACACGACCCTGCCGTCGATCACCGCCGCCGCCTTGCGGTCGCTGCCCCCGAGGTCGAACCCGATCCGGCAGCCCTCGAGGTGGCGGCCGACCGGCAGGCCGGTGTCGTGCTCGTGCGGCAGGTCCCTTTCATCCGCGGCGGCGATGCTGAAGGGGCGCCCGTACACCTTCGCCCCCATGAATTCATGGTCGAAGGCCCTAGCGCCCCCCGGGCTGTAGGCCGCCGCGAGATGGGCGGCTATCTCCGGGGCCCCGGCCACGCGAACGGTGCACCCCCCCTTCTGCCAAAGGAGGAACTTGAGCAGCCTCTCTGCGTAGCGGAGGCTGAGGGCGGCCGAGGGGTGGCCGGCCGCAAGTACGCGGCCCTCGAGGCGCGAGGCGCCCCCGTCGGGGCGCTCGATCGCGATGGTGAGGGCGCGGGCGCCCGGGTCGGCGGCCACCAGGGCGCCGTAGGCCCGGTTCCAGAGCGCGGCGGGAATGAAGCCGGGGTCGAGGGGGGGGCGGACTAGGGGCGTGATCTTGAGCATGAGCGGTCTAGCCTTGGGCGCGGAGGGGTTTCATACCGGTCAGCGCAGGGGGAGGCTCACATGGGCGCATTCTACAGGCTGAAACCCGGACAAAAAATGGCACAATCGACGATGTTTTTAACGAAATTGACAGTCCGGGCCCCGAATGGACGGGTCGCGGTCCGGATAACGCCGGGCCCGGCGGGCGCTGCCAACGGGCGGGCGGGCCCATCAGCGCGCCCCGAATGCCCTATTGCAGCGGCCTGAGGATAAAGGCGTCGATTCCGACGACCCTCGCGCTGGACGCGGTGTTCTTCCCGACAAGCTTGAGGACCAGGGGAAGGGTTCCGCTCTTGAGCGTCAGGGTGCCGAGCGAGACCTCCTTTGGCGCCGTCTTGGGCGAATAGAGGTCGAGAGGCCCTCCGACGGGCTTCCCGGCGAGAATCAGCTGCACGGTGCCCTCGTCAGGCCCTGTCACCATGCGGGCGACGAGGTGGAACAGTCCCTCCGAGGCGACCGGGATCTGCAGGGTCAACTCCGCGCCGTCCTGGCTGGGGTACCACGACAGAACGTTCCCGTTGGACCAGATGGTGCCGTCTTCGGACTGCGGCATGTCATGCGCCCATATCCCCCCGCTGGTCGCCTTCGCGGTGGGCTGGAGGTCCTCGGCTTCGACCGCGCCCACGATGGCGAGCCTGTCCGGCGCCTCCCAGTGCGAGGGAAGCAGGTCGGCCGGGAGAGCCGGCGGCATGGGCGAGGGGCCGGCGAGGTAGTAGTACGCCACCGACGAGTAGTCGGCGGGCGCCGTGTCCTCGGCCCCGTGCTCGATCGTGAACCGTATCGACTTGGAGAACGGGATGGCGTCCTCCACGTGCCAGCGGTAGGCGGAGATCCGAGGCCGCTTCTCGTCCTTGATGATGACCCCGTGGTAGGGGGCCGAGTAGACCCCGCGGTCGAAGTACCAGCCCGAGCAGAAGTAGTCCTCGGTGCCTGTCCCCTCGAGCGTAGGCCTGGCGTCGCCGTCGATGTAGACCATCTCATTGCCCTCGAGGAAGGACATGGTCAGCCCCGTCATGAACAGGGCGGTCCCGACGTACTGGCCCTCACCGGCCGTCTCCAGGATCATGTAGTTGCGGCCGGGCGTTGTGGGATTCTCCCTCCTGAACTGCGCGTGGAAATGGCGGGTTGCGGCCGGGAGGCTGTCGAGCGCGATGAAGTCGATGTTGTAGTAGAAGGACTCGAGCGGCGTGTCGGACCCGTTTGTGAGCGTCCACCGCGCGGACTTGTGAAACGGCATGGGCCAGTAGCAGTTGTATCCGCCGGAGTTCTCGTTGAGCGGCAGGGAGGTGTAGTCCTTCTGCTCCCCGAACCCGACCCCGAAGAAGGCGCCGATCGGGCATTCGACGCTGGGATACGCGTCGCCGTCCCAGTACATGCGCAGGATGACCTGGCTCAGGATGCTCACGTTGGTCCGCGGCGAGATGGTGACCCAGAAGCGGTGGACGCATCCGGCGCCCTCGTAGTTGAGGATCGTCACGGTCTCGCCCGGCCTCACCGGGATCGAGTCGTTGTTCCTGCCCTGCCTGTCCCACGAGCCCTCGTGCATGGCCCTGCCCTGCCTCGGCTCGGCGAGGCTCGAGAGGGGCGAGGAGAAGGGCGCGCCCTGGGCCAGGGCGAAGAGCGGGGCCGCAAGGACGGCTGCGGCGAGGACGCGCAGGCGCGCGAGGGGCGCCTGAGCGGCGCGGGACTGGCGCGGGAAGGCGTGCCGGTCGCCGCTGCTCCGGGAAACGGGAGGGTGGAGGAGTGACGGGATCATGTTGCGGATGCGTGCGGGGTTTGTTTCTGGCGTTGAAATGGGGGAGGACGCGGCGGTTCCCGCCGGAGCCCTCGAATCGGGTTCGCTCCGCGGGATTAGGGGCGCCTTCAATGCATGCACCGCGAGGCCGGCCGGTGACAATCCACTGACATATTAGGGACTTACGCACCTCAGCTAACCGCCGGCCGGGCGGTTTGCAACATCCTATGGAAGCCGCACGCGGCGACGGCGGGCGCCCGAGCAGGCCCGGGGCGCTTATCGCCCGCGAACCCCCGGTGAACGGCCGCCCTCGGGCCGGCGCGCCCTGGCCAAATAATGCTGCCCTTTTGCCAAGGCATGCGGCGTTTGCCCGGCGGATAGCATGTATCGTCCGAGGCTCTTGGATGGCAGTGCTACCCACGGGCATGCAACATTCCAGAACGAGAAGTCCGGGACCAGGGGAAAGGGCGATGGCCGCATGCGCACTCGCCGTCCTGGCGGCTGTGCTGGCGTGCGTGTGCATCCAGCAGTCGAGGTTCGACCCGGCCGTGATGGTGGCGGCCGCCGCGAGCCCGGCCGCCCCGTCACCGGCGGGGCTGCTCGAGAGGTGGCCGGAGGGCGTGTCGCCGATGAGCGGGGCGGAGGCGTTCACCCAGGGGACCCTGTCCGACAAGATCGACGGAAAGGCCGAGCTGTACCTGTCCGCCGGCTTCGTCTCCCTGAAGAGCCAGCGGGTGAGCCTCGCCGGCGCCCAGGGCACATGGATGGAGATCCTCGTGTACGACATGGGACTGCCGTCCAACGCCTACTCGGTCTTCAGCTCGCAAAGGCGCCCGAACGCGGCGGACGCCGGCATGGGCGACTACAGCTACGAGGCCGACAACGAGCTCTGCCTCGTCCACGGGAGTTATTATGTCGAGGTGGTCTGCTCCGGCTCCTCGGATCCGGCGAGGCGGGCGGCCGAGGCGCTGGCGCGCGCATTCATAGGTTCGACGGCGGTCGCCGAGCACGCGAACGTCGGCGCGGAACAGGCTCTCTTCCCGACGGAGGGCCTCATCGCCGGCAGCATCGCGCTCGTGCCGTCGGACGTCTTCGGCCTCGACCAGCTCAGGAATGTCTTCGTGGCCCGCTACAGGGACGGCGCGGGCGAGCTGACCCTGTTCGCCGCCAGGCGCGACGCACCGGGCGCCGCGGCCAGGGAGGCGGCCGAGCTCCGCGGCTTCTTCGTGGCGGACTGCGGCGGAAAGGAGGCCCCGCCGCCGCCGTCGCCGCCGGGCGCCTCGATCATCGAGATGGACGGCGCCTTCGAGGCGGTGTTCTCGTCCGGCCCGTACGTCGCCGGCGTTCACCAGGCCCCGGACCGAGCGTCAGCGCAGCGCTGGCTCGGCGTCATCAGCCGCCGGATTGCCGGCGAGCGCCCGTGAATCCTCCCGCCCCAGAGCCCGGGCCGCTCGCCAGCCGCCGCGAATTCTTCCGGCGCGGCCTGCGGGCCGGGGCGGCCATAGCGGCGACGGGCGGGCTGGGCGCCTGGCTCCTGAACCGGCACCCGCCGGGCGACTTCAGCCGGGTGAGGGCCTCGGATCCCAGGAGGGACTTCTCCGTCCGCACGGCCGGGCCGCGGATGGCGGTGGCGACCGGGCGCAGCCGACCCGCGATGCTGCGGGCGGCCCTCGCCGCCATGGGCGGCATCGAGCGGTACATCGCGAGGGGCGACCGTGTGATGCTCAAGGTGAACGCGGCGTTCGCCACGCCCGCGCTCCTCTGCGCGACAACCCATCCCGAGCTCCTGGCGGAGCTCGTCCGGCTCTGCCATAGCGCCGGCGCGGCGTCGGTGGTCGTGACCGACAACCCCATCAACGCCCCGGAAAGCTGCTTCGAGCTGTCGGGCATCGGGCCGGCGGCGCGGGCCGCGGGGGCCGACCTGTTTGTTCCGGGGCCGGGGTCCTTCCGGCCGGGAACGCTTCCCGGCGGCCGGCTGATCCGCGACTGGCCTGTCCTGAGCGAGCCGTTTGCCGGGGTGACCAAGCTGATCGGGGTCGCCCCGGTCAAGAGCCATGACCGGGCGGGGGCGTCGATGACGATGAAGAACTGGTACGGCCTTCTCGGGGGGCGGCGCAACCAGTTCCACCAGGACATCGACGGCATCATCGTCGAGCTGGCGATGCTGGTGAAGCCGACCCTCGTCGTGCTTGACGGCACCGACAGCATGATGACCAACGGGCCGACGGGAGGCTCCCTTGCCGACCTGAAGGCGACGAACACGCTCATCGTCGCCACCGACCCGGTGGCGGCGGACGCGCTCGGGGCGACGCTCCTCGGCAGAAGCTTCCGCGACCTGGCCTACCTGTCCCGGGCGGACGGCCTCGGCCTCGGCACGACGGACTTCGAGTCGCTGCACCCCGCCCGCGTGCAGGCGCAGGCCTCCTGACACCATGCGCATCACCACAGCACGGCGCATCGCCCAGGTCTTCTTCTTCGCCCTGTTCGCCTGGCTGTGCCTCGTCGCCACGGTAGGGACCCGGTACTGGCAGTGGCGCGGGTGGCCGATAAGGTGGTTCCTCGAGCTCGATCCCCTTGTGGCCCTGGGAACGGCGCTGACGACGCGCTCGCTCTACCCGGCCCTTTCCTGGGCGCTGGCCGTCATCGTGCTCACGGTCCTCCTGGGGCGCGTCTTCTGCGGCTGGATCTGCCCGTTTGGCTCGATCCACCACCTGGTCAGCTGGCTCGCCCGGCGGTCGTGGCCCCTGAAGCGGAGGATGGAGGCGAACCGGTACCGGCCCGCGCAGGTGGTCAAGTACTGCATCCTCGCCGCCCTGCTGTCGGCGGCGGTGCTTCCCGCGGGCCATTTGATGCTGGCCTCGCTGCAGACCGGCCTGCTCGACCCCATCCCGCTCGTGAACCGGTCGTTCAACCTCGTGGTCCTTTCGATCGGGGACCTGGCGGCCGGGAAATGGTCCGGCGCGGGCCGCTTCTACTCGGGTGCGGGCCTGATTGGCGCCGTCTTCCTCGCCTTCGTCCTGCTCAACCTCGCCGCGCCCCGGTTCTACTGCCGCTTCGTCTGCCCCCTCGGCGCGCTCCTCGGCGTCATAGCCAGCGCCGCCCCCTGGGGCGTCGGGGCGCGGCGCACGAAATGCACCGAGTGCGGCGTCTGCGACCTGAACTGCGCGGGGGCCTGCAATCCGATGGGGCCCATCCGCCTGGGCGAGTGCCTGATGTGCATGAACTGCCTTGACGACTGCCCCACCGAGGGGCCGGTCAACTACGGCCCGCGCCCTTCCCCTGCCGGCGAGATCGTCTCGCCCGGCATGACCCGGCGCGACTTTGTCGTGTCGGTCGCCGCCGGCCTGGCGGTGGCGCCTCTTGCGCGGCTGGGAGGCGCGACCGCAGGCGACTGGCCGGCGGGCATGATCCGGCCGCCCGGCTCCGTCGCCGAGGAGGAGTTCCTGGCGCGCTGCGTCAAGTGCGGCGAGTGCGTGAGGGTGTGCCCGACCAACGTGCTCCAGCCGGCCGGGTTCTCGTTCGGCCTGGAGGCACTCTGGACACCCGTGCTCAACAACCGGGTCGGCGTCAGCGGATGCCAGTCCAACTGCATCGCATGCGGCCGCGCCTGCCCGACAGGGGCCATCCGGCCCCTCACGCTCGATGAGAGGCTGGGCCAGGGCGAATTCAGGTCGGCGGGGCCGATCCGCATCGGCCTGGCATGCGTCGACCGCGGGCGCTGCCTGCCCTGGGCCATGGAGAGGCCCTGCATCGTGTGCGAGGAGACATGCCCGGTCTCACCGAAGGCGATCCACCTGGAGGAGGTGGAGCAGACGGCGCGGGACGGGGCGAAGGTGCGCCTGCAGCGCCCCGTCGTCGATCCCGGGCGCTGCATCGGGTGCGGGGTCTGCGAGCACGAGTGTCCGATGAGCGGGCTGCGCGCCATCCGGGTCACCGCGGACAACGAGACCCGCGACCGCAACCACGCCGTACTTTTGCGAAATGAAAACTAACAAGCACTCGATCTCCCGCCGGGATTTCCTGGCGGCAACAGGGGCGGCCGGGCTGGGGGCCATGATTGCGCCTTCCCTCCTCTGGGGCGCGGACGCCCCGCGGCCGGCCGTCCCAAGGAGGAAATACGGGCGGACGGGCGCCGACGTGCCGATCATCGGCCTCGGCTGCATGTTCGACATCATCGACAACCAGATAATCCTGCGCCAGGCGTTCGACCACGGCGTGACCTACTGGGACACCGCGGCCGGCTACGGCAAGGGGGGGAGCGAGCGGGGAATCGGCATGTTCCTTGACAGGAACCCCTCCGCGCGCAGGGAGCTGTTCCTCGTCACCAAGGGCCGCGGCCCGGGCTGGCGCCAGACACTCGACGATTCCCTCGCCAGGCTGAAGACCGACCATGTCGACCTCTTCCTCGTCCACGGGATCAGCGACATCGGCGAGGTGGACAACCCGGAGGTGAGGGCGTTCGCGGAACGGGCCAAGAGCGACGGGAAGACCCGGTTCATCGGCTTCAGCACGCACAGCAACATGGCCCAGTGCCTCGCCGGGGCGGCCAGGCTCGGATGGATCGACGGAATCCTGATGACCTACAACTACCGCGTCATGCACGAGCCCGACATGGTCGCCGCCGTCGAGGCGTGCGGGAAGGCGGGCATCGGCCTCACCGCGATGAAGACGCAGGGCCAGCGCGTGGGATGGGACTCGGCCGAGGAGGCAGCGATCCTCAAGCCCCTGCTGGACCGCGGCCTCACGCCCGGCCAGGCCAAGCTCAGGTTCGTCATGGAGAACCCGCAGATCGCCACCGCGTGCGTGCAGATGCCCAGCCTGAAGCTCTTCCACGAGAACCTTTACGCCGCCCTCGACGGGGACCGCCTGGCCGAGTCCGACCGGGCCGCGCTTGCGAGGCACGCCGCCGCGACGGCCGGAGGCTACTGCGCCGGCTGCCGCCGCCTGTGCGAGTCCGCGGTGGGCGGCGCCGTGCCGGTCGCGGACATCATGCGCCAGCTCATGTACCACCGCCACTACGGTTCCTCGGTGGACGCGCGGGCGCTGTTTGCCGAGCTGCCGGCGGAGGCGAGGGCGCTGCTGGCCGGCGCGGATTTTTCCGCGGCCGAGCGCGCCTGTCCGCGCGGCTTGCCAATCGGACGGCACATGCGCGAGGCTTGCGGCCTCCTCGCATAAGGCAGATGGCATCAGAACCCGCGACATCCTCCGCCGGCGCCGGCCGGGCCGTCAGCTTCCTCACCGTTTCCACGGCGCGTGAGCTCGGGGTACTGCTGTGCCTGTCGGTGATGTTCCCGTTCATGGTGCACATCATCCCGGCGCCCGACGACGGGCGCCTCGGGGCGAGGCTGCTGCCGATGTTCTACGCGCCGCTGCTGTCGGCGCTCCTGGCCCGACACCGGACCGCGGTAGGAGTCGCCCTGCTGGCGCCGTGGCTCAACTGGGCGCTGACGTCGCACCCGCCGGCGCTTGGCGCGGTCGCGATGACGATGGAGCTCCTGGTTTTTGTCCTGTCCATGAGGGCGATGCTGGCCCGGGCGGGTGCGTGCTGGTTTCTCGCCGCGCCGGCCTACGTCGCGTGCGTGGCGGCGGCCGCGCTGGGCGCCGCCGCGTTCCCGGTCCTTATCGGCGGGCGCGGCTCGCTCGAATGGGCTGTCCAGAGCGTGGCGACCGGCATGCCCGGGATAGCCATCCTGCTGCTGATCAACTGGCTGGTGCTGCGGCACTACCCGCCGGTCGCGGGCGACGGCGCGAGGCTGGCCTGAACGAGCATCCGCCACCGGGCGTGAGGCGGCGCGCGGGGGCGGGGCTCACGGCTGGCGCCGGCCGGCCGCCGAGTATTCTGCAGCCGCCTCGTCCGCGCGTCCCTCCCGCTCGAGAGTGACCCCAAGGTTGTAGTGGGCGTCGGAATAGCCCGGGGCCAGTTCCAGCGCCTTTCGGAACTGGGCGACCGCCTCGTCCAGCCGGCCGGCGCTGGTGAGGGCCATGCCCAGGTGATTGCGATGAGGAGCGGAGCCGGGCTGGAGCCTGACGGCCTCCGCGTACTGGTCCAGGGCCTCCCGCGTCCTGCCCAACTTGAGGAGGAGCGATCCCAGGCTGCTCCTGATCTCGGCGGATTCGGGCGCGAGGCGCAGCGCCTCCTCGTGCTCGGCGACCGACCCCGCGTCGTCGCCGGCGATGCTCAGTGCACGGGCAAGGTTGAAATGGGCCTCCAGGTAGCCTGGCTTCCGGCGAATCGCCTCCCTGTAACGGGGGATGGCCTCCTGACCGCGGCCAAGCTCCAGGAGAACGTTGCCCAGGTTGTTGCCGGCCTCCGGATTGCCGGGCTCGGCCCGGAGGAGCTGCTCGAACTGGGACACCGCGTCCAACGGCCGGCCCGCGCGGTCCAAGGCGATTCCGAGGTCGTTGCGCACGTCCACTGAACCCGGGTCGAGGCGCAGTGCGGCCTCGAGCTCCGAGATCGCCCGGGGAAGTCGGCCCGGGACCCTCGCCAGCGCGACCCCGAGGTTGGCGTGAACCCTCGCGTACTGCGGATTGTCCGCGTTGTTCACGAGCACCAGCTCCAGGTGCGCGATCCCCTCGGCGAGCCGGCCCGGCGTGTTCACGAGGGCCCATCCTAGGTTTGCATGGGCCTCGGTCATGCCTGGATCGAGCCTGAGGGCCTCCTCGAACTCGGCTGTCGCCTCGGCGGACCTTCCCGGGACCTTCGAGAGAGCGTTTCCAAGGTTGTTGTGGGCGTCCGCCTGGTCTGGCTTGAGCCTCACGGCCTCCTCGAGGTGGGGGATCGCCTGGCCCGGCAGCCCCCTCTCCGTAAGGGATGCGCCTAGGTTGTTGTGCGCCATCCAGCAGTCCGGATTCTTGGCGAGGGTGTCCGAGTACAGCGTGCCCACATCGGTGTACAGCTGGCACTGGCGCCTGGTCATGACAAAGAGGGCCGAGAGGGCCGCGGCGGCCGCCGCCGCGAGGGAGAATCTCAGCGCCAGGCCCGTGCGTCCGCCGAGCCGCCGCACGAGGCGATGGCCGGCGCCGGCCGCGCCCCCGGACGCCAGGGCGATCAGGCCCAGGCTGGGAAGGTACTGCCAGTGGTCGGCGACGTACGAGAAGACGAAGGGAAAGACGTTGAAGAAGCCGAGCGCCGGGAACAGCGAGCCGACGAAGAACAGCGCCGCGACCAGCGGGGCGCTGCTCCAGCGCCGGATTGCGAGGAGCATAGCGAAGGCCGCGGCCAGGCCCAGGCAGCCCAGGCTCCAGGTCCAGTCTGCCGACACGCGCCACCGCGGGTAGATGAAGGCGAGATCCGTGGGCCAAAGGAGCTTGCCGACGTAGAACCAGACGATTCTTCCGGCGAGGAAGCACCGCTCCAGGGGGGCGATTTCGAACCCCCGCCCGCGCGCGCCGATGAAGGTGCGCTCCACCCAGGCGGTGAGGAGACCGGCGCCCACGCCGACAAGGAGCCACGGCAGCAGGGGGAGGACGTCGCGCCGCCATGTGAGCCGGCGCCGCCAGGCGAGCACGAGCAGCAGCGCCGCCGGCAGCGTTGCCGTCACCGACTTGCTGAGCACGGCGCACACGAACAGCCCGAACGCGACGGAGTACCATCCCCATCCCCGTTCCCTGTCGAAGCGCAGGTAGGCGAGGGCGGACAGGAGGTAGAAGACAAGCGAAAGCGTGTTCTTCTGCTCCGAAATCCACGCCACGGACTCGACGCAGACGGGGTGAAGGGCAAAGACCGCGGCCGCGAGCCAAGCGGTCCAGGTGCGTTCCCGCTGCGCCGCCGGCAGGATGCGCAGCAGCACGATCGCGAAGAGGCAAGCCGCCGCCGCGTGCAGACCGACGTTCAGCAAGTGGTAGCCGAGGACCGAGTCGCCCCAGAGCCGATGCTCCAGCCAGAAGGCGCTGTGAAGCAGAGGGTAGTACTGCTGGGTCGTCCCGAGCCGAAACCAGATCCTCCCGAGGCCCGCGAGGCTCCGCAGGGCCGGGGCCGTCACGTGCGCGGCGTCGTCCCAGAGCATCAGGCCCCTTAGGGCGGGCGCATATGCCGCCAGCGTCGCGCCGAATATCGCCAGAGCGGCGAGCCATGCCGGGAGGCGCGAGGTGGCCCGAGGGTGGGGCGGGGGAGCCGGGTCGGCGGATTGCATGCGTGTCGTCGCGGCCCTGAATTCGCAGGAAACGGAAGGGGAGGCAATGCCGGCCCGCTCGGGGCGGCGTCCCGGCCCCGCGTCCGGGTTGCCAAGGGGATCAATTCGATACAGGTTCTGGCCGCGGATGTCGCCCGACGAGTTCAGAAGATCGACTGCCGGCCGGAAGCCGCCGGGCCTCTCCGGGGCGCTCCTGGCGCTCTGGCAGGACGCCCGGGGCGACTGGGCCGCGGCCCACGAGTCGGCGCAGGAGGACGAGACCGCCAATGGCGCGTGGGTTCACGCCTACCTTCACCGAAGGGAGGGCGACCTGGGCAACGCCGGCTATTGGTACCGGCGCGCCGGACGCCCGCTTCCGAATTGCGGTCCCGAGGCCGAATGGGAGCAGATTGCGGGCGAACTGCTGGGAGGCGGCAAGGCCTGAGGGCGCCGGCGCCTTCCGGCTGCCGGCGATCGCCCCGCAACGCCGTCAGCTGCGCCTCCCGAGGTGCCTGGCGAACGCGGCGAGGCTCTGCCGGCTCACGTGATGCTCCATTCCCTCGGCATCCGCGTCGGCGATGTCGCCCGGCACCCCGAGCGACCTCAGGAACTCGCTGACGATCCTGTGGCGCCGGCGGGAGGCCTCGGAGAGGCGCCTGCCGGAGGACGTCAGGAAGATGGAACGGTACGGGAGGGCCGTCACGAGCCCGTTGCGCCGGAGGCGCTGGATGGTGCGGTTGACGGTGACGTGAGTGACGCCCATGCGGCGGGCCAGGTCGGTCACCCGCGCCTCCCCGGCGGTCGCGATGAGCTCCGCGATCATCTCCACGTAGTCCTGGGCGGTCTCCTGGGCGTTCTCCTCGCGCGTGCGCTGGAGGCCGACCCTTTTCGGAGGGGTGCGGGCTTTGGCTGGAGTGGCCACGGGACGATTCAAGTGCCTTTTGTGAAGAAAGGGAAGTCTGTTGACAACCCAAACTACCGCTTGTAGCTAGGGCTACAGTTTGGAGACAAGGCAAAAAGAACCCGGCGGGCCGGCCCCTGAGCGCCACGTTTCGCTCGAGGGGCTGCACGGCAGCGTCATCGTGCCGTCGCGCAAGGCCGGGTTCTGGCCGCAGTGGAGGGCCTTCGTGGGGCCGGCCATCCTGATCAGCGTCGGCTACATGGACCCGGGCAACTGGGGGACCGACCTTGCGGGCGGGGCGCAGTTCAAGTACGCCCTGCTCTGGGTCGTCGCGCTCGCGAGCCTGATGGCGGTCGTCCTGCAGGTGATCTCGGCCCGCCTGGGCGTCGCGACCGGCAAGGACCTGGCGCAGTGCTGCCGCGACTACTACCCCAGGTGGATGCGCTGGCCCAACTGGATAACGATGGAGATCGCCATCGGCATGACCGACTTGGCCGAGGCCCTGGGCAGCGCCGTCGCCCTGAACATGCTTTTCCACATCCCGCTGCAGTGGGCGATCATCATCACGGCTTTTGACGTGCTGCTCCTCTTGGCCCTGCAGGGCATGGGGGCGAGGCTGATCGAGGCCGTGGTGGCGGTCTTCGTGCTGACCATCGGGGCCTGCTACGGCGTGGAGATCTTCGGGCTGGCCCAGACACGTCCCGATTTCCCCGAGATGGGGCGCGCCATGGCGCACCCCGACTTCGCCCAGGCCGGCATGCTGGTGGTGGCCGTCGGCATCATCGGGGCTACCGTGATGCCCCACAACCTGTACCTCCACACGGCGCTGGTGCAGACCCGCGTGCTGCAAAAGGACGAGCAGTCCGTCCGGCGCGCCATCCGCTTCAACACGATCGACACGACGGTGGCGCTGGCCGTCGCCTTCCTGATCAACGCGGCCATCCTTGTGCTGGCGGCGATCGTGTTCTACGGCAAGGAGAGCATAACGGTGGCCGGCGGACGGGTGGTCATGTTCACCCCCGACAGCGACTGGATCCGAGTGGCGTACCTGACGCTCGCGCCGCTGCTGGGCACGACGCTGGCCAGCACGCTCTTCGCCGTGGCGCTGCTTGCCAGCGGCCAGAGCAGCACGATCACCGGGACGCTGGCCGGGCAGGTGGTGATGGAGGGATTCATGAACTGGCGGATCAAGCCGTGGCTGCGGCGGCTCATAACCCGCATGCTGGCGGTGGTGCCGGCGATCCTAATCGTCAGCGTCCGCGGGAACAGCAGCGTCACCGACCTGGTGAACCTGAGCCAGGTCGTGCTGTGCCTCGAGCTTCCCTTCGCCATGTTCCCGCTGCTTCACTTCACCAGTTCGGCCAAGCGGATGGGCAAGTGGCGCAACGGCTGGTTCCTCATGGCCGCCGGATGGGGCACTGCGCTGTTGATCACTGCGATGGACATCTATAGCCTGCCGGACGCGCTGAAGCAGGCGTGGGCCGTCATCGTCGGCCCCTGAACTAGAACCCCCAAGCACGCCGATCCCCGAGAGGCAGAGATGTACAACAAGATCCTCGTCACACTGGACGCGACGCCTACCGACCGGGCGATCATCGAGCACGTCAAGGTTCTCGCCAAGGCCGTGAGCGGCCGCGTCGTGCTGCTGCATGTCGCCGACGGGTGGGCGGCACGAACCTTCGGCCCCGACGCGGTCAGCCCGGAGATAGCGGAGGACACCGCGTACCTCCGGAAGGTCCAGGCCGAGTTCCAGGCGGCGGGCATCCCTGCCGAGGCCGAGTTGGCCTTCGGCGAGCCGGGCGAGGAGATCGTCAGGTGGGTGCGCGAGAAGAGCTGCGACCTTGTCGCCATGAGCACCCACGGGCACCACTTCATCGCCGACCTCGTTCTCGGGTCGCCCTCGAGGCGGGTGCGGCACAGCGTCAGCGTCCCCGTGCTCCTGCTGCGGGCGAAGTGAGGGCCCGGGAGGGCCCCGCCGGGCCGGGGTTCACCGGGTCAGCGTAGCGCCGCCCAGGTTCGCGGCCAGAAACGCCTCCACCCGGTGGTAGAACTCGACGCGGTTCTTGTAGTTGTAGAACCCGTGGCCCTCGACGGCGCGGAAGAACGTCTCATGGGGCACGCCGCGGCGCTTGAGCTCGCTCGCCAGCTTCCTTGACTGCGCGACATCGACGACGTTGTCCTCGGTGCCGTGCGCGATCAGGACCGGGACGTGTATCTGGTCCGCGTGCTCCAGCGGCGAGATCTGCTGCAGGCGCTCGCGGTCTCGCCCGGGCCTGCCGAGCTCGTCAAGGAGCACCTCGTATTCGCCGGGACGCCCGGTGCTGCTCTTTGACCTTATCAGCCGCTCCCAGTCGAAGACTCCGCACTCGGTGACCGCGCACCGGTACAGGCCCCTCTCGAATGCTATCCCGGCGACCGCAAGGTAGCCCCCGAAGCTTGAGCCCATGATGCCCACGCGCTTCGGGTCGACGAGGCCCGAGCTGAGCATCGCCCTCGTGGCGTCGGTGACGTCGTTGTGCATGCGCATGAAGTCAAACCTCGCCTCGTGGCTGATCTGCGCCGAGTATCCGCTCGATCCGCGGTAGTTGGGCTGGAGGACGGCGTAGCCGCGGCTGGCGAGAAACTGGACGACCGGCTCGAACACGGGGACGTCCCGGATCCAGGGCCCCCCGTGGGCAAGGACGACGAGCGGCGCCGGATGCTGCGCGTCCGCGCCCTCCGGGAGCGCCAGGTAGCCCTCGAGCCTGACGCCGTCCCGGGTCACGAAGCTGATCGGTTGCACCGGGCGCAGCGGCCGGTCCCTGAGCCAGGGGGCGGCGTCCGCAAGGCGCCTCAGCGTCTTGGCCTCAACGTCCAGCAGCTCGTAGGATGCGGGGTGGCGCGGGCCGTTTATCTGGAAGAGAAACTTCGTCTCGGACAGGTCATGGTTGACCAGCACGTTGTCCGTGTCCGGCCTGCTGGCATCCACGGTAGCCTGCGCGACCGCGAAGGCCTTCGAGAACCAGACGGCGACGGGCTTCCGCTGCACGTACGTCACGCCGGCCAGGCAGCGCCCAACCTTCGAGAAATGGAGCCGGCCGATGCCGATGTCGTAGAGGGGATCCGTGAGGAGGGGCTTGTCCATCCCGCCGGTCTCGAGGTCGAGGCGGCGCAGCTCGTAGGCCTTGGCGGCCGAGATCGTAACGGCCCAGAGGAACCGGTCGTCGAAATCGAGCCCCATCGGCCGCGTGTCCGCGGAAAGGGCCACGTCCCTCCATGATCCTGACGAGGGGACGTAGCGGTGAAGGCGGTAGGCCCCCTTTGACCAGGTCGTGCACAGCGCGAGGTCCCCCTGCCTGTTTGAATCCCAGGACACGACAGGGCCGTCTCCCGGCGGCCTGTACGAGCGAACCAGCGCGTCCCTCCGATACGCGGCCTGGAACGTGTGCAGAGCCCGCGCGGCATCGAGCTCGACGAGCCCGCCCGGCCGGCCCTCGTCCGCGGACGACTGCAGGATCCAGACGAGGACGCGGCCCGGGCGCGCCTCGGGCAGCCCCACGATCTTGGTGGCGTCGAAGCTGTCGATCGCCATGGGGCTCTCGAGCCTGTCGATCCTCGCTGAAAAGAGCCCCCAGGAGTACATCTTCTCCTTGGTGACCGTGAACAGGATCCGGTCGTCGCCGAGCCAATTGAACGACGAGACATCGAGGGGCCCGCTTCCCCTCAGGCCGGCCGGCTTGTAATCCTTGACGTCGACGATCAAGAGGTCCTTCACGTCCTTCTCGTCGGTGACTATGGTGCCGATGTGCCGGCCGTCGGGCGAGAGCCTGGCCTCGCCGAGCTGGGAGGCGCGGAAGAGCTCCTCGGCCGAAAGGGCCTCGGAGGCCGGCGGCGAGGCCCGGGCCGAGGCCGCCCAGGCGAGCAGGGAGACGAGGAGGAGCCGGCGAATCGCCGTCTTCCGGGCGGGGCTGCGTCGGCGACCCGGTGGTCCGCAGATCGAACGGACACCTGCCGGACCGCGAACCCGGGGGACCGGCGAATAGTTGGGGCGTTTCGCCGCGAGCGCGCCAGTCACCGTCCAGCGCTCGCCCGGGAGCCCCGCATCCCGGGAGACCCGGCCTTGCTCTTCACAGCCCGATCCCGGCGCCCCGGCTTCAGCTGGTTCCAACCCCTCGTCACCGGAATCGACTATGGATTCTGGCACGCACATAGCTAGGCGGTTACAGGCCATCTGTTGTTGGCCGCATGAGGCGGCAATAGGGCCTGGATCGCAACCCTTGGCTCGGACGTCGCCCCCCTGGAGGGCCTCCCGGCGAAGGCTGATGGCATTTGCCTGTGCTCCCCGCAGGACGCCGTCTTAACGTCAACGTAACGGATCCGGCCCTCGAAATTGGCCATTTGGCTCCAGCGCGACGGCTATCATCCGGCTGCGGTCCAATTCAACTTGATCGGACTTCAGGCGGTTTGATACTTCGGGGGTGAGCTCCCGACTTCAGGACCTCGGCGCAAATTGGAGGATGATGGCGAGTCGTCCGCCGTCTCCAGGGACGGCCGGAGCCTCATCTGATTCGAGCGCCGTTCCATGAGCCGGTTTCAGCGAGTTCTCCGGGCGACCGTGATCGAATCGGGTTTTGGGTACGCGGCCCAGGCTCTTTCGCTTGTCTCCCTGCCGCTCTTCCTGAGCACCTTGGGTGCGGGAGGCTACGGCCTGATGGTGACGGTGTTTGCTTTCACCGGTTACCTCAATTTTGCCGATGCCGGGCTGAGCTGGGGATCCATGATCCTGATCGCCCATGCTCACGGGCGCCACGACCGAGCCATGATCGCCCACATCACGCGCCACAGCGCCGTGCTCGCCGCCGCCTCCGGCCTGGTAGCCCTGCTCGCGCTCGCCGGGGTACTGGGAGCATCGAGGCTGGGATGGCGGTTCCCGATGTTTGCCGGCCACCCCGAAGCCAATCCCTTGATCCTCATCGCCGGCATCCAGTTCATACTCATGCTTCAGTTCGGCGTCTTCTACAACGTGTTCAGGGGATTGCAGGAGAACTACTGGCCCATCTTCTACCAGGGCCTTAGCCGCCTCCTTGGCCTCGCTGGAGCAATGCTTGTCGCGTGGCTTACCCGCAGTGTGGCCATGGTGATGGCCGTGCAGCTCGTCTTCACGACCCTGGGCGGGATCTGCGCGTCAGTTCACGCATGGCGCCGGCACCGGTGGGCATTCACGAGAGGCTCCTGGACCGATCGGGCGCAATTCCGGGCGCAAGTGCGCATCGGCGGCAAGAATTTCCTGATCCAGGTCGGCCAAACTCTGGGCGCCACGGCCCCCACCTTTGCGATCAGCTCCATCCTGGGGTCGGCTTCCGTGCCCTTTTACACCGTGCCGGTGACGCTCTTAAGCCTGTTCTTCACGCCGATCAATTCCTGGACCGGAAGCATGCAGTTTGCCTACGGCGAGGCCTGGTCGTCGGGCGCATCGGCCTGGGCGAAGAGCGCCTTCCGGCAGACTGTCGAGCGAATGCTCATCATCGGAGGACTGGGCGTGGCCCTTTTTCTTTCTCTCGGGAATACGTTCATCGAGTTGTGGACACACGGCAGGCTTCGGCTCGTCCCGTGGATGGCAGCGTCCGTGTCGGCGATCGTCGTTGCGGGCGCCCTGGTGAAGGCGGCGGAATACCTTCTGATCGGGATCAATCGTCAAAGGCTCGCGGCGGTTGCGGAGATGGCCAGCGGACTCCTCGCCATGATCCTGGTTCCGTTGTCCTTGAGGTGGCTCGGCTTGGGAGCGGTAGGGGCGGGGGCCGTCGGCTCAATTCTAGCGACGTCCGCTTGGGTGCTGCACCGCGAAATCCGGCGGCAGTTCGGACACGGCTCATTCCCCAGTGCCGGCTTCGTCCTGCGAATCGGCGCCGTTTTGGCGGTGACGACGGCCGTTGCCAAGCTCGCGGTCCACGTGGGCCGGACTCCCGACGCGGGCTCCACGGTCTGGCACCTGTTCCTGGGCGGCTTGAGCGGATTCGTCGTCTTTGTTGCGGCTGCGCTGGGTCTGCGGTTGGTTACCTTGGATACGGCCTTTTCCGCGGGCCGGTGGCTGAAGCAGCGCTTTGAGGCGCCGCCTCCTTGATTTCGGCCGCCTTCCGCCCGCGGTGCGCCGGCCGCCGCGGTGCTGCGCGAGCCGGCGGCCTTTCCCGGCGCCCTATTGTTGTATCCCGAGCCTCGTCAGGAAAGGGACGATCGAGCGCGGCCGGCCGAGGAATCTCTCGACTGACACGGAGACGTCGCGCGCGTCGCCCTGCGAGTAGATCTCCTGGCGCATACGCATCCCGGCGCCGGGGTCCAAGAATCCGCGGGGCGCCGCCTTGAACGCCGTGGCCATGTCGGCGGCGATCGAGTCGGCCCAGGCGTAGCCGTAGTAGCCGGCGTCATAGCCGCCGGCAAGGTGGCTGAAGTACGCGACGAAGGCCGAGTCATCCGGCACCGGGAAGAAGACCTCGCCCAGTACCCGATTGGCCTCGGCCCGGCAATCGACGGGAGCAGCCTCCGCGCGCTGCCCGTGGAGCCTGAGGTCGAGCAGGGCGAAGGAGAGCTGCCGCCTGTAGAAGACGCCGATGGTGGCTAGGCGCACCACCTGCAGCCTATTGAGAATCTCCGGCGGGATCTTCTTGCTCGGGTCCCGGTAGTCGGCGGCGAACGTGTCGAGGACGCTCTTGTCATACGTCCAGTTCTCGAGCATCTGCGAAGGAGCCTCGACGAAATCCCGGGGAACGGCGGTCCCAGAGAACCGACCGCGCTGGGCGCGGGTCAGGATGCAGTGCATCGCGTGGCCGAATTCATGGAAGAGGGTGGTGACCTCCTCGTGGTCGAGAAGCGACGGGGCCCCGTTGGACGGCGGCGGGAAGTTGCATAGCAGCGCCGCCGCGGGCCGCAGGTACGTTCCGCCGGGAAGCAGGCGCCCAGGCTGTATCGAGTACTCCGCGAAGTGGTTGTATTTCCCCTCCCGCGGGAACATGTCGAGGTAGAAGAGCCCCATCGGCTCTCCTGTCCGCGCGTCGGTGACGCCCCAGAGCGTCACGCCGTCCGCCCACACGTAGGGCGCCTGAAGCTGCTCGAATCTCAGGCCGAATATCGACTGGTAGATCGCGAACATGCCCTCAAGGACGCGCTCGTAGGGGAAGAAGACCCGCAACGCCTCCGAATCGACCGTGTACTTCTGCTTGACGACCCGGTTCTGGTAGTAGCGCCAGTCGGAGAAATCGATCTGGGCGTTCGGGTCGCCCGTGTCCGCGACCTTCAGCTCCCGGAGCTCGGCCAGCTCCGCGTCGAACTTCGGCTTAATCCCGCGGACCAGGTCCTCGATGAACTTGGTCGCCGTAGCCCCGTTCTTCGCCATCTTGACCTCGATGTTGTAGTCGTTCCACGAGGCGTACCCAAGTCTCCTGGCAATCTCCGCGCGCACCGCCACGATCCGGTTGAACAGCGGCACGTTCACGTCCTCGGCGAGGTGCAGCTCCGCGACGCTCACCTTTCTCCGCGTGGCGGCGACGGAGCAGTTCTGCTCAACGGTCACCCTCTGGGGCGTGACGTTGACGAGGATCGTGTACGCGTCGTCCCCCTTCTTGACGCCGGGTGAGGCCAGGAGGGTGTCGGGAACGCCGGCCAGTTCCGCCCGGGTGAACACCAACGGCATGCGGGCCTTCACGACGTTCATTTGGAAGTCGGTCTCCATCGGGCTGAGCTCCTTGAAGAGGGCCTCCACCGCCCCGCGCTCGGCCGCCGGCAGATCGAATCCCTCCCGCCGGAAGTCGCGCAGGGTGAAGTCGAAGAGGCGCTTGTCCTCGCCCGAAAGCTCCGGCGCTCGGGCCGCGAACGCCTTGAGCGCCGCGTAGATGTCCTCCCGGTAGCCGATGCCGATCTCCCAGGCCTGCAGCTTCTTCACGGCCTCGTCCGCCGCGTCGCGCATCTCCTTTGAGGTGCTCGACTGCTGGATGAAGTCCATCCGGCCCGACACGAGCTCGACGTCGCTCCTGATGGCATCCAGGGCCACGAACGTGCTGTCGAAGGTGGACGCGGCCGGGTCCTGCCGGACGAGCCGGTCGATCGCGGCGTCGCCGGCCGCCATCGCGGCCGCCGTCGCCTCCCGGACCTGGACCGGGGTGGCCTCGAACGGAGGCACACGGATTTCTGAGTGGTACGGCGCCGCCTGAGCCTGAAACTCGGCGACTGACCGCATGGGGGCGGCGCGCAGGAGCAAGGGGAGCGCGAGAAAGGCCGCCCATCCGGGGGCGCGGAGGTGCTTCATGCCCCGAGATTGGAAGGCCCGCGGCCGGCGTCAACAGGCCCTTGAAGATTCCACGACCATTCGCGGCCGTAGTCCGGCGCCTGGCACGCGTGAGACGGATCGGCGAAGAGTTTTCCGCCCGGACCCAGGCTCCCCGCGGGCAAACTCACATCCCCGGGAATCCACCCTTGCCCTTCATCGCCTCCATCTGGCGCACGAGCTACTTCTGGTTCCCGCCCCTCACCATCTTCATTACCTTCTGCATCTGCTAAGAATGTTACAGACTAATGAATTACAATTGCTAAGGATGCGACATCCCTGAGTGGCATTGGGTCTATGATGGCAATGTCTGGCAACGTCGCGAAATGGTATTTTCGGCCGCTTAACAGATAGCCAAAGCCCTTGACTCATTACTTGACTCACACTTGACCCATCTGAATCATTGATACCATGAGCTACAGGCCGCGGTTTCAGATAAGTCCTGCGTTGCTCACCCGGGTCGAGGCAATTGCCGTCCTAAGGGAGCGCATCCAAGGCGCTGCGGTTCAGGTGTCATGGATTCCCGCATTGCAAAAGGATTCGCGGATCCGCAATGCCCATTCCTCCACGGCGATCGAGGGTAATCCTCTCACACTTGAGCAGGTGAGAGCTGTAGAGGAAGGTGCAACCCTACCCGTGCAGGGCCGGGTTCGGCGAGAAGTGGTAAACTATTTTGCTGCATTGAGGCACATCGAGAAGGAGGCGGCTAAGAAAGTGCTTAGGCACAATGATGTGTTTCGTCTCCACAGGATCGTGGCTGGCGAAGTGATGGACCAGGGCGAGGCGGGCCGCTATCGAACCATCCGGGTTCGAGTTGGAGAATTTGAGCCGCCTGTCCCCGAGGACGTCCCAGGTCTGATGTTCGAGCTATTGGAGTGGTGGAACACCGATTCGCTATCGCTTTCGCCGGTGCTCAGCTCAGCAATCGTGCATCACCGCTTTGAAACGATTCACCCGTTTGCGGACGGTAACGGCCGTACCGGTCGGGCGCTGGCCCTCTGGGACCTTTATCGGCGCGGCTTCGACTCGCATCATATCTTCTCCGTGGATGAATTCTATTGGGAGGATCGTCCGCGATATTATGCCGCGCTCCAGACTGTACGTCGAAATGAGGAGGATCTCACCACTTGGCTGGAATACTGCGCCGAAGGCTTGCAGCAGACGTTGGACCGAGTCTGGCAAAGAATCCAACAGCTGACCGCGGCTCTTGGGAAGAAGAAGGTAGTATTGCGTCCGCGCCAAGAGCAGCTTCTCCAGTTGCTACGGGTTCGAGGAAGCTTAAGCCCGCGAGAATTGTGGGATGGGCTTGGAGTTTCAAAGCAAGGGGCGATGGATATGCTTCGTCCTTTGATGAAAGCCGGATTGGTGAGGCGCGTCGGCACACTGAAGAATGGGCGCTATATTTTGAAATAGTGGCAGCGAATCTCAACCGGGCGCGCAGCTTCACATTCCCGGAAATCCGCCCTTGCCCTTAATGGCCTCCATCCGGCGCATGAACTTCTTCTGGTTCCCGCCCTTCATCATCCGCATCACCTTCGGCGTCTAGTGAAAGAGTGACGATGTCATTATTAGCCAATCACTTAACAAAGCAGCCTTGTTGAGATGTCGCCCCGGCAAAAACGGCTATGATGGCACATCATGGCAAAGAGCCTAGCAACCCGTGGAGACAGCGAGGTCCTCGCCCGCAGGCGCGCCAGACTTTCCCGGAGATATCGTACGGTTCATTGAAAAGTTCGAAGAATACGGCGGGGTTGTTCTTATATCGGACGGCAACGTTCGGCATCAGTTGCCGAACGCGAGGGTTGTCTCGTTGCGCCGGGTGGGATCGAGCTCAAGCGTCGACGGGGTTTTGGCTCCCGCCCACGAGGACCGGTGCACAATGATCCTGGAACAGGCGGCTCCCAGGAGCGGCTCGATGCTCAGCCGGGCGGACCTGCCGTCCTTCGAGACCTCGAATTGCATCGTCAATCGGCCAAAGGGCGTGGCTATCCCGTTGAGGCTTGTGGTCTGACCGGGTAAGGCCCATTCGCTCGGCAGTCCCTCGAGGAGGTGCAGTTCGCTGCCGCGGTCGATTTCGATAAGGTGGACCACCAGGCGGATGAATTCCGCACTCGCCCAGTTGTGCGGCATGTCGCCGACCTTCTTGAATGGCTGCCCCTTGAGGGATTGCTCCTCGCGCCAGACCAAGGTTGGCGCGGCATGATTGGCATAGGCGTAGAGCACCTGCGCCGCCTTGGCTCCATTGCCAAGCCACAGCCAGGCATGGGCGTAGAAGGAGCCAAAGTAGTTCCAGATCCCCTTCTCATCCCAGCCGGTGCCGTAGACCATGCCCTCCCGCTCGGTGGCCTCCATCATGGCCATGTTGCCGGCCACCATCGGGTCGCCTCGCTCAAAGATCTGCCCCGGATAGACGGCGTGGCAGAAGGCCCACTGGGCCCGTTGCGGCAGGTCCAATCCGTCCATCCGTGCCGGAAGGTACTTGTTTCCGAAGGAATCCTGCTTCATGTCGCGCTGGGCCGCCCTGCGGAATGCCTCCATGAAGTCGTCGTATTCGCTCTGCCACCGGGCTGCCTCCTCCTTCTTGCCGAGCCACTGCGTCGCAGATACGAAGGCATGGAGGCCGACCAGGTTCCAATAGCTGTTTGTGTACTCGGGCAGCGTGCCGCCAATGCCGCCGTCCGGAAACCCCGGGGGCATCAGGCCGGCGTCGAGCGGCGTGCCATTGGTGAGCGTTTCCTGACGCAGGTGCTTGATATACTGCGCAATCCGAAGCATCCGCGGCCAAACGGATTCAAGCCATATCTTGTCCTGGGTAAGTTGAGCGTGACGAAACAGCGTCCAAAGGACGATGCCGTTCTCCTTTGTGAAGTTGGCGTTCACCTCGACGCTGCCGTCAGGACGCTTAGAGGTGAACGTCCCCATGAGATCAATGCGGCCGTCAGGCTTCTGGTGAGTCAGCTCTTGGGCGATTCCGCTGCGCGCCTGGTCGCCGGCGCCCAGGATTGCGGCGGATTCAAGGATGAAGGCGCCGTCGACGATCCAGAGACCCCGGTAAACCGTCGGACCCACCTGAAATGCCGGCAGGCCGTTCTTGATCTCCCGCGCCTGCCAGATGTTGCGGATGGCGGAGTCGAACTGCGCCTGGATCGCGGGATCCGGGACGGTAACCCGGCCGTAGGGCAGGGGAAACCTCTCCCAATACTCGATAGCCTGCTCACGGGCCCTCTCGGCTTGTGCGCCGTCCGCCGGCCGAAGGACGATTGACCCTCCGCCGCTCACGAGGATGTAATAGGATGCCGTACCGTGTGCTGGCACAGTCAATCCCCCCAGTTGCACGGCCCGCAGCGATTTTGACTCTTCGGTGACGCCGTCGAACCTCAGCGAGGATGTTATCGTCTCGTGTTGATTGATGATGATGCGCTGCGCATCGGGCTGGAACGAGAGCGAGCGGACTGTGTCGACAAGCAGACGAGGCCTGAGGATGCGGGAGGAGTCGTTACGGTTGGTCAGTTTGACAAGGATCATGTCGTTCCTTGGCGTTTCGGCGGATGGCGCGGCGCCATTAGGGGCAAGGTTTGTGACAGCGAAGGCCTCCTCCAGAATCTCCAGCCCCTCCGCGGTTCGCATGGTCTGGACAATCGGCACGCGCGCGGAGAGCAGGCGTTGCGCCTGCTGCCTCGAATTCGGATTGGTCTCGACGCTGATCGTGGTGCCGAACTCTCGATCGGTCTGCCCGTAATGGTAGAGCAGGCGGCCTGCGGAGTCCACGAGCGACTTGCAAGGATCGTCCGGAAGGCAGATCGCTGTCTGCCATTCCGGAGGTGAGAACCGATAGTCCACGGCGGACGCGGCGTTGAGTGATGGGGCTTGGATCAGCGCAGGAATGATCAGCGGGAACAGAAGGAGCTTATTGGTCATCATGGGGCGGGAGCCGGAAAATCAGCGCGCCGTTCGTCGAATCGGTGATCTGAGGGCTCCGCCTATTCCAACCGAATTGCCCTTTTTATTCAATGCAGCTGGAATGCCGAGATCCTGAATTCCGACGATCTGGCTCTCCGACCCAATCCGTGTAAGAACGCAGCCCGGCCCGCTCCGGAGGAAGAAACGAGTGTGATGGTTGCCGGCACCGCACTTCCGGCGATTGCCACAAGCCCGGTTTGACTCTACCCCAATGGAACCGCCTGGCCGATTGCTCCACGGTTGACCGACAAATCCGATGTGGCCGCGGCAATTTTTAGATGCCGCGTGCCAAGTTCACCGGACTATCCAAATGGCGAGCTGTTAAGTTCTCAAGTCGTAGACACCTTTGTTCAAAGGCTGCCTCGCACCGACAAGTGGCGTTACCACGGCAGGACGGTGATGTTGATCGATGATCGCACAATCTGCCAGGCTGAGCATACAGGCTTGTTTCTTGAGGCGGCCAACGGCACGACGTTCATCGGAAGTCCGACCATGGGCGCCAATGGCGATGTGACTAGTCTCTCTATACCCGGAGGGGCCTATGTGAGCTTCACCGGTCAGGGAGTGTGGCATGCCGACGGCCAGCAACTCCAGCGCTTGGGTCTGCAGCCGACGGTAGAGGTGCGTCCGACGCTCGCAGGAATCCGCGACGGAAAGGACGAAGTGTTGGAGAAGGCCGTCGAGTACCTGGAGCATGGCCACTCGTAGATTGTCTCGGGATCCGGGTAACTCGATGTGGGGAGGCTGGGGAAGCTGTTCTTAGTGTCCTGCTAGCGCTCAAAGGACAGGGGCTTCGGCAGCTCACATCCCTGGGAAACCGCCCTTGCCCTTCATCGCCTCCATCTGGCGCATGAGCTTCTTCTGGTTTCCTCCCTTCATCATCCTCATCATCTTCTGCATCTGCTGTGGGCATTGCGCGGGCGACAACTTATTTCTGCAGGATTATTAGACCCCTCCCGGCAGATCTGCTTATGGTGGCACAAATACCTGCAAGCCACTGGCTGAGAGCTTTTGCCTGATGATTATAAGGAGAGGAATGTCTACACGCAGCCCTTGCTCGCCCATAGGTGCCCGGCGGAGGGCCTCCTATTGGGGAGCCATGCGACGGGACACCTACAGTCATTGAGTGGCCTGTCCGGTTCTTCCCGCTCTCCCGCATTCCTGGTAAACGATTCGGCGGGCCTGTCCGGTCGAATACTCACGCAGTAGAACCTTTGATCCCTGGCCCAACTCCAAAGGCCTTGCGCGCCTCCACTCACGGCACGCTGGTCAGGAAACGTGCGTGGAATGCCTTCCCGGCGGCGCCGGCGACACGGAACGATAGCCGCAGCGTCGGTGAAAGCCGGTCAATTTCCACTCCGGGATCGGCGCTAACCAGCTTGAGAGCGGATGCGGCCAATTCCATTGTTATGGTTGCAGTGTTGACTTGCGTTGGGTCGCTCACAGCAACGTCCAAGAAGGGCCCCTTGGTCTGAACAAGAACACTGGCCATTCTGTCCACAGTTATGGTCCCGATGGCTGAGCGCCCATCACTCCAGAAGTTCGCCGCCGTCAGGCCGAGCGAATCCACGCGCACTGCCTGGATTCGATCGGAATTTGCCAGTACCTCCACTCTCGGGTGCCTGGCATAGTCGGAGACCTGCGCCGCGCTGTATCCGGGCAACAGCACATACGAATACGTTGCTCCGGCCGGATTCGTTCCGTGGGAGAGCCAGAGCGTTAGATAGTTGCGGGATACGGTCGTCGTGGTCTCGTTCCAAACGCCCGACCTTTCCTCTCGCAGTCCATACAACCTGACGGGCGCCGGGAAAAAATACCCGATATCCGCGCCTTCCGCCGGGCTCGCCAGGTGAGCCCAGGTCACATCCCGCATAGGCTCCGACCCGGCAAGCGCTCCGGTCTTTCCCGCGCCGTCCACCGTAAGCGTCTGGTCGCCGCCGCCATGCAGGAGGCGGTTCTCGACGACGGTCTCGATCGGCCGAGAATCGGTGCTGCAGATGTCGCTGCCTAAGCAAACCACCTCCCTGTCGAACATGAACCAAGACTTCTTCGCCGTGAGCGTGCTGCCCCACGCCCGGAGCTGCATTCCAGCCGCCCCGTAGGCGCCGAGCGATGCACCTCCGACCCAGGTCGTCGCCGGAGCCTCGCTCTGCCCTGATGCGGGTTCGCGGGCCTGAGTCACGTCGACCGTGGTTCCGGGAAGGCGGCGCGGATCAACGGTTGGCCAGAAGTCGTCGTCGAACTGCGTCAAATCGGAGTTGTAGAGGTAGAGCATGCCCTCGCCTGTGTGCCAACCACTCACATTCTCGCCGTGGATGCTCTCGTAGGTGAAAACGCGGCTGGAGGACATGCTAAGTCCAAGGCCAAAACCCCGGGCCAGGTGCACCACGCGATCCATTCCGGCAAAGACAAAATTCCCGGTGAGCTCACCCCGTGGCTTCACGGAGGGGTCGGCAATCAGCTGCCGCACGGCGCCCTTGAGCCCGAGAGGTGCGGTTTCGACGAAGTCAAGAACAGTGTCCGCCGCGGCCCAGTACTTCAGCATCGATCGCATCCGGGCGGCGTCCGCCTCCGGGGCGAACTGGGAAATCAGGAGGATGTTCTTCATGATGCCGTGCCCGATGACGTGTTCGGAGGCGGATTTGCGGGAGATCTCCCGGCCCTGCACCATGGCCATTATGCCGCCGCGATAAATCGCCGGCTCCAGAGCCGTGAAGACTAGTCGATAGAGATTTGCTATATTCGGGTCAGTGACCTTCCAGGAGGAGCCCGAGGCGCTTTCCCTATTGGGCCCGTTAAGAAGCGCGAGCACCGGTGCGAGCCTTCCAAGCAAAGAGGCACCATAACCTCCAGTGTAAGGGTGCCCCCTATGGAAAATGAATGAGCCGTCTGCGTAGAAGCCGTCGCCATGTTTCGCGTTGATGAAAAGCTCGCTGAACGCATCGCGCGCAGCGGACAGCTTCGCGCTGTCCTTCACGATGATGCCGCGAATCGTCACAATGTGGATCTTCCACATGCGGTTGGCAGCGGTGAACGACCACTTGGTGCCGCCGGGCGCGGGCGTCGTCGCCGACGGGGTGAATTTTTCCACGGCCCGCATGTAGTTGGCCACCTGGGCAGCGCTCAGCTCATCAAACATCAGGGCCGTTGTGTCGACCAGCTCAGCGGGAGCACCGATTTCGAGGTGAAACCACTCGAAGTGCATCGGTGTCGCCTCGTTGTAACGGTTGGCATACATCCAATCGAGGCCGCGGACGATGTCGGCCTTCAACGACGCGTTGCCCTTCAGGCTTGAGCCCGGAGTCACGTAGGCCAGCGCCATAGACTTCAGGCGCTCATAACTCGTCGTGATGTCTCCCGTATCGATGGGGTCGGCTAAGTCGGCCCAGAGAAAGGTGCGGGTGGGCGATTTATCCATCGCCGACCAGGTGGAATTCGCCAAAGAGCTGAGTCTGCTGATGGAGGAGGCAACGGCGGGATCCGTGAGATCCAAGTGACTGCCACCTGTGAGCATCTCCACCCACTTCTCCCTCAGGACGTCGAACTCGTCCGCCCGGCATGTGTGCGCCCAACCGGCCAGATTGAGCGCCAAGCCCAGTGTGCCGCACCGAACGAAAAGCGCTACGCTTGAGGCATTGCGCGCTGCCGTTTTGCAACATTGCCAGATGACGGAGAATCTATGTGAGTAGGGCATAGGCAGAATGCTTCAGAATTCGGCGCCATCGTAGGTTGGGAGCGGGTATGGGTTTCCCGGTATCGCAGGCGGGGTGAGCTGGTCGTCAACCGCGAGACAGGAGCCGTGACATCACATTTTAACTGTCATGTTATTGGTCACGGCCATGACGCCGCGAATGCTCCCGGCGAGTTTGCCGGCGATGGACCTTTCCGCATCGTTGGCGGCTTCACCTGTGATCACGACGCAATTATCAACGGTAGTGACCTTGGTCTTGAGCGCGCTGGTCGAGCGGTGGGTAAGGAGCAGGTATTTCACCTGTGAGCTGATCGATGCGTCATCGTTTTCCTCGCCCATGCTCTCTGCAGGGACGGGCGCGGCGTTCACGACGATATCGTTCTTCACCGACTTCACCCCTTCGATCTCCTTGGCATATTCTCCAGTGAGCTCTTTTTGCGACTGGCTGTTGGCCGTGCCGGTCAGGGTGACGACGCCGTTTTCAACCCGGACCGTGGTATTGTCGGCGCTGACAATGCACCGCACAAGCAACTGGGTGCGGAGCTTGATGGCGATCCACCCGTCGGAGTGCTCGGCGATCGCCGGATCCAGTGTGATCTGGTTGTCCACCCGGGCAACGCCCGGGAGGTTGCTCACCGTGTCCTCGGCGAGGACCTTGAGGTCTCTGTCCCCAACGATGCCGGTGAGCTTGGCAACGCCGTCGTGGGCCTTCACGGCCACATGATTACCAAGCACGGCGCGATAGTTGTAGGACGCTTTGGCGGCGTCATCGATCTTGCGGTCGGTTTCAGGCAAGGCGAACAGCGCGATAGGGCCGGCAAAAAGAACAAGCAGGGCTGGCAGGTTCTTAATTTTCATGTAAGTGCCAAATCTGTGCGTACGGATTCTCGTCGCCTCTGGCGGAGGTTTACAAGCACACGATGTTTCGTCGGTTGGCGCGGCAAATTATTCTGATGGCCGTAGGCTCTCTCAGGCAGGTTAAGGGATGTTGAGGTTTTGAACCAGAAGCTGTATTAACGTGTTGGATACTTTACAACAACCTTGCCATGTCGAGCCACAGATAGCATTTATCCGATCAACTCGGGGTAAAGATGCAACTTCGGCCGGGGAGAGAACGATAGCGGGATGTTCGTCGCGATCATTCGCGTTAATTCGGACCCGCGCGATGTCCCATTGGCGATTCGGAGTCATCGATCGAGCGGTTCTGGATTTACCGGCGGGAAATTCAGAAACGCTGCGCGCTCTTCTCCGACTGCAAAGTGTCCTTCCGGATAATTAGGAATCGGTTCCGGGAGTGGAGCCTCGACAAGCTGGAGTATCCGCCGACCCCGCCGAATGACGAAGGGGGGCATTTTCAGCGCCAAATCGGCTAACGGGCCAAGCTTGGCCATGGCCTCAGCGAAAGAGTAAGTCTTCATTTCGGGCTCAAGGGATTTCGAAAGCGGACTCACGCAACCCAAATGGGAAATCAATGCGCAATCCAGGGTGACTTTACCTATTTAAAGATAACGCCTTAAGAACCTACATTCCCGGGAACCCACCTCGGCCCTTCATGGCCTCCATCTGGCGCATGAGCTTTTTCTGGTTCCCGCCCTTCATCATCCGCATCATCTTCTGCATCTGCTGGAACTGCTTAACGAGCTGGTTCACATCTGATATCTTGACGCCGGCGCCGTTCGCGATGCGCTGCCTGCGGCTCCCGTTGAGCACCTCCGGCCTGCGGCGCTCCTGTACCGTCATGGACCTGATGATCGCCTCGGTGCGCGCCATCTGGAGCTCCGCCTGGTCGCCGAGCTGGACGCCGCTCATTCCCGGGAGCATGCCGACGATGCTCTGCATCGATCCCATCTTCCTGACCTGCTGCATCTGCGCCAGGAAGTCCTCCAGGTTGAAGTCGGCCTTGCGCATCTTCTCGGCCATGCGCTCGGCCTCGGCCCCGTCGATCGACTCCTGCGCCTTCTCGACCAGCGAGACCACGTCGCCCATCCCGAGGATGCGCGAGGCGAGCCGCTCCGGATAGAAGGCGTCGAAGTCCTCGGTCTTCTCCCCGGTCCCGACGAACTTTATCGGGGTTCCCGTAATCGCCTTGATCGAGAGGGCCGCGCCCCCCCGGGCGTCGCCGTCGAGCTTGGTAAGGACGAGCCCGGTGAGCTGGAGCGCATCGTGAAAGACCTTGGCGACATTGACGGCCTCCTGGCCGAGCGCGCCGTCCGCCACGAGGAGCACCTCGTCCGGCCGGACGGCGTCCCCGAGGCGCCTGACCTCCTCGACGAGAGCCTCGTCGATCTGCAGGCGGCCCGCGGTGTCAAAAAGGATGGCGTCCCCGCCCGACTGTGCGGCCGCGTCCAGCCCGGCCCGGCCGATCGCGGGGACGTCCTTCGACACCCGGTCGGCGTAGAAGCCGAGGCCCTCCTGGCGCGACAGGATCTCGAGCTGGTCGATCGCGGCGGGCCGGTACACGTCGCAGGCGACGGCAAAGGGCCGGTACCCGCGCTTCTTCAGGAGCCGCCCGAGCTTCGCGGCCGAGGTGGTCTTGCCGGAGCCGTGAAGGCCCACCAGCATGACCCTAAGGGGGCGGGCCCCGCTCAGCGCCGTCGCGCCCTCGCCGAGCAGGCGCACGAGCTCGTCATGGATGATCTTGACGACCTGTTGGCCGGGCGTGACGCCTTTGAGCACCTCCTGGCCGGCGCACTGGGCCTGCACGCGTTCCACGAACTCGCGGGCGACCCTGAAGTGAACGTCGGCCGAGAGGAGGGCCGTGCGCACCTCGCCGAGCGCCGCGGCCATGTTCTCCTCGGATAGCCTGCCGACTCCGCGCAGGTTCCGCAGCGCCGAGGTGAGCCTTTCTGTCAGGGATTCAAACATCGGGACCCACCGGATGGATCAACGGCAGCCCCGACGCAACTATCATCCGGGCGCCGATTCAATTGCCTTGTCACGAATCTGGCGGCAACCTTCATGCCGAGTATGTTGCCTGCACGCAGTCCAAGGACGCCGGCCCGGAAAAGGGGCGACGCGGTCTCCCCTTTGGCAACCGACCCTTCGAAAGGCGACCCCCGTCCGGAGCGCGCGCGTTAGCGTTTGTCCCTCGGCACGATGGCGCCATGAATCCCCCCGACGAGCGCGTCCTGCGGTCCAAGTACGCCTGGAGCCTGATACCCGCGGAGCCGCGGCCGAAGCGCGACGCCGAGCTCAGGGTGCTCGATTACAACGAGATCTACGCCAACTACGACGAGCGGACGGTGCGGGAGCAGGCGAGCCGCTGTATCCAATGCCCTGATGCTCTCTGCGCCCAGGCCTGCCCGCTCTCGAACCGCATCCCAGAATGGCTGGCGCTGGCCGCCGAGGGAAGATTCGCGGAGGCCTCGCGGGTGTCGCGCTCGACGAGCAACATGCCGGAGATATGATCGCGGGTCTGCCCCCAGGAGCGCCTCTGCGAGGGAGCGTGCATCCTGAACAGCCGGACGGACCCGGTGTCCATCGGCGCCATCGAGTGCTTCATCAACGAGTACGCTTTCGACCACAGCCCGGAGGAGGTCGTCCCGGCGGCCCCCAACGGGCTGCGCGCGGCCGTCATTGGTTCCGGCCCCGCCGGCATGGCCTGCTCGGACGAGCTGGCGAAGCTCGGCTACAAGGTCACCATCTTCGAGTCGATGGCGCTGCCGGGCGGCCTCCTGGTCAACGGCATTCCCTCGTTCAAGCTCGAGAAGGCGGTGGTGGCCCGCCGGCTCGACGTGCTGGCCAGGCGCGGCGTGGAGCTGAGGCTGGGCGTCACCGTGGGCAAGGACGTGCCGCTGGAGGAGGTCGTCCGCACCCACGACGCCGTGTTCCTCGGCCACGGGGCGCAAAAGGCGAAAGAGGCCGGGATCGCCGGCGAGGGCCTGCCGGGCGTAGAGCAGGCCTTGTCCTTCCTGATCCAGAAAAACGCCGGCCCCGGCGTCGTGACGGCGCGCGACATAGACGTGCGCGGCCGCCGCGTCGCCGTGCTGGGCGGCGGCGACACGGCGATGGACTGCCTGCGGACGGCCCTTCGCGCCGGGGCAAGGTCCGCCGAGTGCATATATCGCCGCGACCTTCTGAACATGCCGGGAAGCCGGAAGGAGTACCACAACGCCCTCGAAGAGGGTGCCATCTTCCAGTTCCTCACGAATCCCGTCGAGATCCTCGCCGGCGAGGCCGGCGCGGTGGGCCGCGTGCGTTGCGTGCGAATGGAGCTGGGCGCGCCGGACGCCTCCGGCCGGCGCAAGCCGCATCCGGTCAAAGGCTCCGAATTCACGGTCGCGACGGACCTGGTGATCATCGCCTTCGGGTTCGACCCGGTCTCCTTTCCCGATGACAGCGGCTTCTCGAAGATAAGGGTCAATGAGTGGGGCGGCATAGATGTCGACAAGGACCAGATGACGACTCTGCCAAAGGTCTATGCAGGCGGCGACTCGGTGCGCGGGCCCAGCCTCGTCGTGCATGCCGTCCGGGACGGGCGCCGCGCCGCGGCCGCGATCCACCGCAAGATCGGGCCGGTAAGTGGCGCCGAGGGAACGTAGCCTCGAGCGGGCCTGCGGGGCCGGCTCGGGCGGCGGCGCGCCCGGGGGTTCTCGCGCGCCGCCGCCGGAAGTCCTTCCGGGCCGCCCTACCGAACTTCGTAGACCTCGGCGAGGCCCACGCCGGTCGCGCCGCTCACGCCGCTCAGCTCGGCGGTGTAGGCGCCGGGCGGCAGCGTGACGAGGATGGCCGCGTCCGCGGAGGCGCTCGGCAGAGCGAAGGCGCCGACCTGGGCGAACGCCTGCGCGAGGCTCGGCCCGCCGCCCCAGGTGCTGTTCACCTGGAGGGCGTTGTTGCCGGAGTCGTACAGGACGAGCTGCGGGGTGGCCAGCGAGCCGGTGACTCCGAACAGGCTCAGCGTCGGGCCGATCCCGCGGATGACCACCTTCTCGGGCGTATTCCCAGAGATCACGAAGCCGGCTATGAGGATGTTGCTCCCGGTCCCGACCGAGGCGCGCGCCGAGATGTTGATAAGGCGGGCGGCGGGGGTCCCGGTGTCGGCGTCATAGATCTCGGCGAGGCCGACACCGGTGGTGCCGGACAGCCCGCTCAGCTGGGAGGTGTAGGCGCCCGCGCCCGTGGCCCGCAGCAGCGCCGCATCGGCGGAGCCGCTCGGCAGGGCGAAGGCCCCGACCTGGGCGAATGCCTGGGTCAGTGTGGCCCCGCCGCCCCAGGTGCTGTTGGTTGCGAGCGTGGTCCCTCCGGAGCTGATCAGGGCGAGGTTGGGCTGGGCGAGGGGCTGGCTGACGCCGAACTGCCCGAGGGTGGGCCCGATGCCGCGCAGCAGGATCTGCTTGGATCCCGTGCCGTTGATCACGAAGCCGGCGATCAGGATGTTGCCCCCCGTGCCGACCGTCGAGCGCGCCGACAGGTTGATGATGCGGCTGGGGCTTGCGGCGGCGGATTGCACGACCACTCCCCCGGTGCCCGTGAGGACGAAGGTGTCGCCGCCGAGGGTGACCCCGTCGAGGCGCGCCGATGTCCCGGTATTGTCGCTGGTCCAGGTGACGCCCTGGTCGGTGGAGGTCAGGACGGTTCCCAGGAACCCGACTGCGACGAAGACGCCGTCGCCGTAGCCGATATGGACGAGGACGGTCGAGGTGGGGGACGTCTGCTGCAGCCAGAGGGCGCCGTCCGGCGACGTGAAGATGCCCCCGTTGGTTCCGACGGCCACGAATCCGCGGTCGCCGTAGGCGATCCCGTAGAGGTCGTCGGTCGAGCCGAGGTTCTGCACGGTCCACGTCGATCCGTCCGGCGAGCTGACCACGGTGCCGCCGAGCCCGACGGCGACAAAGCGGCCGTTGCCGTACGCGACGGCGTTGAGGTTCTGCTGCACGCCGGTCGTGGCCGGCTTCCAGCTTGAGGCCGTCAGGTCCGAGGTGATGCAGGCGCCGCCGTAGCCGACAGCCACGAGCGTTCCGTTGCCGACTCCGACCCCGGTCAGGAGGCTGGTGGAGCCCGATGCCTGGAGCGTGCCGTTGTAGGTGCCGCTGGCGTAGGTGACCACCGCGCCCCCGTTGCCGACCGCGACCAGCATGCTCTTGCCCGGGACGTTGACCACGTTGTTGAGCTCACCCCACGTCTGCCCCGGGGGGCCGTTGCTGGCCGAGGCCGACCAGCCCGCGCCGTCCGCCGAGTAGTAGGCCGTCCCGTCGAGCGCCACGGTCAGGAAGTTGGTGCCGTCGTACGCAACCGCCACCTGGGAGGTCCCCGAGGGCAGCGGGTACGAGGAGCTCCAGCTGTTGAAGGGATAGGTCCCCTCGTGCGTGAAGGTCGCGGTCAGGGACGCGGCCCCGATCGTCGTGCCCGCGCTGTTGGTGACCGCGACGGAGTAGAGGCCCTGGTCCGACAGCTGGATCGAACGCGTCGTGTAGGTCGCCGACGTCGCGCCGCTGATCGGCGCGCCGTTGAAGCTCCATTGGTAGGTGAGCGCGGTCGCGCTGCTGGCGGCGACGGTGAACGTGACGGCGTTGCCGACGCCCGCCGACTGGGTGAGGGGAGGGGTGCCGATCGTCGGGGCCCCGCTGGCCACGCCCTTGCGGATGCGATCGTTGTTGGAATCGCCGATGTAGACGTTGCCCGAGGCGTCGACGGCGATGCCTTCGACATAGCTGAATCGGGCGGCGCTGCCGGTGGCGTCCGCGTACCCGTAGCCGTTTGCGGTCCCCGCGAGCGTCGTGACCACCCCTTTCGCCGTGATCGAGCGGATCGTGCAGTTGAGGCTGTCGGCCACGAAGACGTCGCCGGCTGCGTCGACGGCGACGGCGCCCGGGTTGGAGAACCGCGCGCTTGCGCCGCTGCCGTCGGCGCTGCCGCTGACGCCGGCGGCGCCCGCGATCGTTGTGACAACGCCCGCCGGGGTGATCTTGCGGATCGTTTGGTTCAGCGTGTCCGCCACGTAGATGTTGCCGGCGGGGTCGACGGCCGTCCCCTGGGGCGAGTTGAAGCTGGCGCCTGAGCCGGCGCCGTCGGAGGCTCCCGACACGCCGGGCGAGCCGGCGAGGGTCGAGACCGCGCCCGCCGGAGTGACCTTTCGGATCGTCTGGTTGCCCATGTCGCCCACGTAGAGGTTCCCGGCGCCATCTATCGCCAGGCCGAACGGCGAATTGAAGCGCGCGCTGGAGCCTGAGCCGTCGGCGCTGCCGGCCGAGCCGGGCGAACCGGCGAGGGTGGTGACCGCGCCGGCGGGCGTGATCTTGCGGATGGTGCTGTTGTTGGTGTCCGCTACGTAGATGTTGCCCGCCGCGTCCACGGCGACGCCCTCTGGCCGGTTGAAGCTGGCTGCGGGACCGCTGCCGTCGGCGCTTCCCTGGACGCCGGCGGTGCCGGCGAGAGTCGTGACCACGCCGGCGGGCGTGATCTTGCGGACCGTGTGGTTGTTGGTGTCCGCCACGTAGAGGTTCCCCGAGGCATCGACGGCCACGCCCGTGGGGTAGTAGAAGCTCGCGCCGGTGCCCGTGCCGTCGGAGCTGCCGTAGCCGCCGCCCGCCAGCGTCGAGATCAGGAGGCTTTGGGCTCGCGCTGCGGTGGCAAGCGCGAGGAGGGCGCAGCAGGCGAGGAGTTGCCGGACGAGGTTTAGCAGGGATTTATGGTTCTTCATCTTTCGGGCTCGCCCGGCCTTCGCTGCCGAAGGCGGATCGAGATTTGCGGTGGTCGTATCGAAGCGTCGGGTTCTGGAATTCTGGCGGCGGCCGCTCGGGGCGCGGCGCGCTGCCCACCCGCTACGACAAGCGACGGCGCCGAACCCGCTATCGCGCGGGGGACCCGGCCACCCGGGGCGCCCCGCGAAGGACTGCTTGCCCCCTTGGGGAAACTCGTGTTTCCATCCAAGCGCCTGTTTCCCGGCGCCCTGTCCCAAACGATGACCGTTTCCGCTCTCCCAGCCCCCCTCCCAGGTTGGCCGCCCTCCCTCCCGCGCGGAGGAGGGCGCGGCCCCTTCTCCCGCTGACCCGAACCGGGTCGGACACCTGACCACCATGCATGCCCCAGACGGAAAGACGATGAACCCTGTCCTCAAGCTCCTGATCGAAGGCGGCCACCTGACGACGGCGCAGATGGCGCAGGTCTCGGGGCTTTCCGAGTCCGACGTCGACCGGCACCTTGAGCAGCTCAAGAAGGACGGGGTTTTCCTCGGCTGGCGCCCGGTCCTCGACCTGTCCCGGGAATCCGCCGGCGCGGTCCGCGCGGTGATCGAGGTGAAGATTACCCCGGAGAGGGGCGGGGGCTTCAACCGCCTGGCCGAGCGCCTGAGCCGCTTCGACGAGGTCGAGTCCTGCTACCTGATGTCTGGCGCCTACGACCTCCTCATCTTTGTCACCGGGCCGAGCCTCCAGAGGGTCGCCGGATTCGTCTCGGAAAAGCTCTCGACGCTGGAGGGCGTGCTCTCGACGAGCACCCACTTCATGCTGCGCTCCTACAAGGAGGGGTTCTTCCTCATGGAGGCGCCCTCCCGGGAGAACGAGAGGCTGAAGGTGTCGCCGTGAAGCGGTTCATCGCCCGGCACGTGGCGGGGCTTCCCAAGTCGGGGATCCGTGACTTCTTCGAGATCGTCGCGAAGAAGAAGGACGTCATCTCGCTCGGCATAGGCGAGCCGGACTTCGACACGCCCTGGCACATCCGCGAGGCGGCGATCTACGCCCTCGAGAAGGGCAGGACCCACTACACCTCGAACCTGGGGCTCATGGAGCTGCGCCGAGCGATCGCGGCGTATGTGGAGAGCAACTACTCCGTGGGGTACGCGCCTGACGACGAGATCCTCGTGACGGTCGGCGTGTCCGAGGCGCTGGACCTCGCGCTGCGCGCGCTGCTCAACCCGGGCGACAAGGTGCTGTACCACCAGCCATGCTACGTCTCCTACCATCCGGGGGTCGCGCTGGCGCACGGCGTGGCCCTGGCGGTGCCGACGCGCGCGGACGACGGGTTTGCCCTCAACGTGGCGGACCTCGAGAGGGCCTGGCAGCCCGGCTGCAAGGTGCTCATGATGAACCTTCCGTGCAACCCTACGGGCGGCACGTGCGACCGGGCGCACCTGGAGAAGATCGCCCGGTTCGCCGTCGAGAAGGACCTGATCGTCCTCAGCGACGAGATCTACTCCGAGCTGGTCTACGAGTGCCCCCACACGAGCATCGCCGTCTTTCCCGGGATGAGGGAGCGGACGATCTTCCTGCACGGGTTCTCGAAGGCGTTTGCGATGACCGGATTCCGGATAGGCTACGCGTGCGGGCCGGCCCAGCTGATCGAGGCAATGATGAAGGTCCACCAGTACTCGATGCTGTGCGCCCCGATCCTTTCGCAGGAGGCCGCCGTCGAGGCCCTGGCCCGCGGCCAGGACGGCGTGAAGTCCATGCGCGAGCAGTACCAGAGGCGGCGCGACCTGGTCGTCAAGCGCCTCAGGGCCGCGGGCCTCGCCTGCCGCGCCCCGGGGGGCGCGTTCTACGTCTTCCCGAGCGTGGCCTCGACGGGGATGAGCGACCATGATTTTGCCTACGGCCTCCTCGAGAAACAGGGGGTGGCGGTCGTCCCGGGCGCGGCCTTTGGCGAGAACGGGCGGGGGTTCGTCCGAGCCAGCTTCGCAACGGGATACGACCAGCTTGTCGAGGCCTGCGACCGGATCGAGCGGTTCGTGAACACCCCGGCGCCATGTTCCGCTCCGTCGCCATCGTAGGCCGTCCCAATGTCGGCAAGAGCCGGCTCTTCAACCGGCTCGCCCGCAAGAGGATCTCCATTGTCCACGACCAGCCTGGCGTGACCCGCGACGTCGTCTCGGCCGATGTCGGCGACGGCTACACCCTCATGGACACCGGCGGGCTCGGCCTGAAGGAGGGCAGGACCTCCACGGCGGCCGTCATCGAGGCGACCGAGAGGCAGGTCGGCTTTGCCATAGACACCGCGTCGCTCATCCTCTTCGTCATCGACGGCCTCGACCGCGTGACCGCGCTCGACGACCGGATCGCCGCGCGGCTCCGGCGCGGGGGCAAGCCGGTGATCGTCGTCGTCAACAAGGCCGACTTTGGGGACGAGAAGGCGGACCTCGAGGGGGTCGCGCGCCTTGGGCTGGGCGCGCCGATCTGCGTGTCCGCCGAGCACGGGCGCGGCGAGTCGGAGCTTCGCGAGGCCATCCTTGAGGGGATCGGGCGCCCGGAGGAGGCGCCGGCCCCTCCGGCCGACGGCGGGCGCGGCCCGATCTGCATCAGCTTCATCGGGCGCCCGAACGTGGGCAAGTCGTCGCTCGCGAACCGGCTCCTCGGGAGCGACCGCCTCATCGTCAACGAGGTGGCGGGAACCACCCGCGACGCGATCGAGGTCCCGTTCGACTTCAGGGGCCGCGACGGGAAGCTCCACGGGTTCCGGCTGATCGACACCGCCGGCATCAAGGCGGCCACCAAGCTCGCGTCATCGGTCGAGTACTTCTCGCGGCTGAGGTCGCTCGACGCGATGCAGAGGTCGGACGTCGTGTTCCTCGTGCTCGACGCCCTGGACGGCGTGACCCAGCAGGACAAGGCGATCGCGGGCGAGGCGGTCAAGGACCGCAAGCCGATCGCGATCGTGGTCAACAAGTGGGACCTGGTGCACGAGGCGTTCAAGAGGGACGGCGGCATCCGTGGGGCCAAGAGCGAGCGCGACTACCGCGAGAAGTACGAGAAGGCGGTCTTCGAGAGGCTCTTCTTCACCCCGGGGGCGCCCCTCATCTTTGCGTCCGCGGCGAGCGGCTACGAGGTTGACCGGATGATGAACGCTGCGGTCAAGCTGCACCGCACGATGGACAAGAGGCTTCCGACCGCACGCCTTAACGAGGTCCTGGGGCACCTCGCGAACCGGACGCCTCCGCCGGCGGTCGGCGCCCGCAGGTTCCGGATATACTACGCGACCCAGACCGGCAACCGGCCGTTCCGCATCAGGATCTTCTGCAACCGCGAGGAGAGCCTCACCGAGGGCTACCGACGCTACCTTGAGGCCGGGCTCGTGAGGGAGTTCGGGATCAACGGATGCCCGGTCGAGTTCGAGCTGGTGGGCAAGGCGCGGGGCCCCGAGCCCCGCTGACCCGCCGGAGGACGCCGCCCATGCCCGAGCCGCTTCGCCTCATTTTCATGGGCTCCGACGCCATCGCGATTCCGGTGCTCGACTGGCTTGCCGGCGACGGCGCATCGGTCGCGCGCGTCGTCGCCGTGGTGACCGGCCCGGACCGGCCCTCGGGTCGGGGCCAGGCGGTCCGGCCCAACAGCGTAAGGGCCTGGGCGGCTGGCCGCCCAATCGCGGTTCTGCAGCCGGAGCGCCTCGACGCGGCGGTGCTGGCGGAGCTCGCCGCGCTGCGGCCGGACGCCGCGCTCGTCGCCGCGTTCGGGCACATCCTGCGCGACGAGTTCATCGCGGCGCCGCGCCTCGGCACGCTTAACCTGCACGCCTCTCTGCTGCCGAGGTACCGCGGGGCGTCGCCCGTCCAGGCGGCGATCTCCGCGGGCGACAGGGAAACCGGCATGACCCTCATGCGGATCGTCCGCGAGCTCGACGCGGGCCCGATCGGCGGCTCGGAGAGGATCGCGATCTCGCCGCTCGACACGGCGCGGGAGGTCGAGGCGGGGCTCGCGGCGGCGGCCGTCCCCCTCGTCGCCAGGTCGCTTCCCCTCCTCGGCAGGGGCGAGCTTGAGTTCCGCGCGCAGGACGGCGCGCTCGCCAGCTACTGCCGCCGGCTGGACAAGGCGGACGGCGTCCTTGACTTCTCGGCGCCGGCGGCCGCGCTCTCGGCGCGCATCAACGCCCTCAATCCGTGGCCTTCCGTGGCTGTCGACATTGGCGCCACGCCCGTCAAGGTCGGCCTCGCGGACTCCGTCGAGGGGGGATCCGCGGCCGTCCCGGGGGCCGTCGTCGGCTCGGATGCGCACGGCCTCCTCGTGGCCACGGGGTCGGGGCTCCTGAGGCTGCGCCGGCTCCAGCGCCCCGGCGGGCGGATGCTCGGGGCCGCGGAATTCCTGCGCGGGTTCCCGATGGCCGCCGGCGCGGTGCTGCCGTCCCGCCCCATGCCCGCGCTGGTCTCGGGCTCCCCGTTCAAGCGCTGAGCGCGGGCGACACATGCCGCTTGTTTTCACCGGGTGATCGGGCAGAATACCCGCCCGATGCCCTGCAGGCCCGCCGCATGCCGCCTGGCGCTAGTCTGCGCCGCCCTCGCGCCGTCGATTGCGGCGCCGCGCGCCTTCGCGCAGGCCGAGGTCGCCGACCTGAGCGAGGACGTCCGCGGCCTCTCCCAGCGCGTGGGCGAGCTCTCGCTTCGCTTGGAGCAGCTCGAGCACGAGAACGCCCAGCTGAGGGCGAAGGTCGCGGCCCTGGACAGGGGCGCTGACTCCGTGACATCCGCACAGCTTAACGCCGCGGTGGCCGACCTGAACGCGTCGATGAAGTCATCCGTCGCGTCGTCGCGGTCCGAGATCCTCCAGATCGTCGCCGACCAGATGGAGAAGCTGGCGAAGCAGACCAATGCCGCGCTGGACTCGATCGCCAGGGCGGGCGCAACCGTCCAGGCGCGGCCCGCCGCCGAGGCCGGCCCGTCCGCCGCCGGCGACGCCCGCCCCAGGGAGGGCGTGAGCTACACCGTGCAGAAGGGCGACACCATCGGCCTCATCGCGAAGAAGACGGGCGCGAGGGCGCAGGACATCATCGACGCGAACAAGCTGGCGGATCCGTCGAGGATACAGGCCGGCCAGGTGCTCCTGGTCCCAGGTGGCAGGTAGCGCGGGCGTCCATCCATCCCTTTAACCCATGGCACCCCCAAAGAAATCTAGACTGGGCCGCGGTCTCGGCGACCTCATATCGGCCGCAAGGCCGCCCTCGGCCGCCCCGGCGGCGCACACCTCCCTGGCGCACGGGTACCTGGAGGTCCCGGTCCACCTCATCGAGCCGAACCCCTACCAGGCAAGGCGCGAGATCGTTCAGGAGCAGCTTGAGGAGCTCGCCGAGAGCATCCGGAGCGAGGGGCTGCTGCAGCCTGTCGTGGTGCGCAGGCGCGGCGACCGGTACCAGCTGATCGCCGGGGAGCGGCGCTGGCGCGCCTTCCAGCTCCTCAAGATCGGGTCGATACCGGCCCGCCTCGTGGAGGCGAGCGACGCGTCGGCCGCTTCGATCGGGCTCATTGAGAACCTCCAGCGCGAGGGCCTGAACCCGATCGAGGAGGCGCTCGGCTTCGCCAGTTTGGTCAGGGATTTCGACCTGACGCAGGAGACGGCCGCCGGGAGGGTGGGCAAGAGCCGCGCCGCCGTGGCCAACTCCCTGCGCCTTCTGACGCTGGACTCCGAGATCCAGGGCTACATCGCCAAGAACCTCCTGAGCGTCGGCCATGCCAAGGCGCTCCTCGGCATCGAGGAGCCCGCCGGGCGAACGGTGCTCGCGCGCCGGTCGATCGAGCAGGGATTGAGCGTCCGGCAGACCGAGCGGCTGGCGCAGGCCGCGAGGGCGCCCGATTCGCGAAGGTCGCCGGCGCGGGGCCGGGCCCTTAGTGCGCGCGAAGCGGCGGCGGTCGAGAGCGTCCAGAGGCGGCTGTCGTCGCACCTGGGAACGCGCGTCGCCGTGATCCACGCGCCGAAGAAGGGCAGGATCGTGATCGAGTACCGCGGAAACGACGACCTGCAGCGCCTGCTGGAGAAGCTCGGGGTCGAGCGGGCCGATCTTGTCTGATCGCCCGCGTTGGCGTCCTACTCCTCCTTGGCCTCGGGCAACGAGATCGGCACCCACCTGGGAAGGGCGCCCGACTGGGTGTACAGGTACCAGGTATCGCCCGTCCACGTGTCTATCTTCATTGTCCCGGTGCGGTGGTCGCTTTCCTGCGGGGCCTCCCTGCCGTTCTCGTACCAATGCACCGTGACGATTTGATACCGCCCGTTGAGCGAGTCGACGCGCGAATCCGTGCGCGGGTCAAAGCGCTGGTGCGCGCCGCAGCCGCTAAGAAGGGCGGCTGCGAACATTAGGGTCATTATCGGCTTCAGCACAAATCCGGGCTGCGGCGCATCAGCGGCTTCAGCCGCCGCTTCGCCAGATGCGATGGGGGCCGCCAGGACGGTAGGGCCCCCGGCGCGGCGTTGACAAGATCCGGTCCAAGCTGTTTCGTTCACCCTTCCGCAACATGAGCATCCTCCTGGGCATCTCGACGTTCATCCTCATCCTGACTTCGCTCTTCCTCATCCTGTTGGTGCTGGCCCAGAAGGCGAGGTCCGATGGCGGCATGGGCGCCGCCATGGGAGGCGGGATGGCCGAGGCGACCTTCGGGGCGGATACGGGCAACGTGCTCAGCAAGGCGACGATCAACGCCGCAATCGTGTTCTTCGTCCTGAGCTTCGCCCTCTACCTCGGGCGCATCTACGAGCGCAAGCATGCGGCCTCGTTGGGCGGCTCTCTGCCCACGATCGCCGCCCCGCTGGTCCCGGCGGATACCAAGGCGCCATCCCGTGTCCAGGTCCCGGCCACCAACGTACCCGCCCCGACGCCGGCCAAGGCTGCCAGGCCCTGAGCGGCCCTTGCGGGGAGCGGCCGAGCCACTGCTGCCTTCCGGGCTCGCGCGCGCACTTCGCGCGGTGGGCCTTTCCTGCCTAGTAGGCTCCTTGGCGGCGGCCGGAGCCCGCGCATGGGCAGGGACCCCCGACAGCGTCGCCCCGGCGGCCCTCCTCGATCACTTCAGGCGCTCGGTCTACGCCGAGCCCGTCTACATTGAATTTGACCTGAGGGAGATGCCGCGGCGCGGCGAGGAGCACCTGTTCCGGGGGCGCCTTTGGGGCGCCCGCAACGAGCGCGGGCCGATCGCCCGGCTGGAGCTCGACGCGGCGAGGGGGGCCCCCGTGTACGCCCTCCTGGTCCAGGGCGGGCCCGATCCCGAGGTGTGGGCGTCGGGCGCCGGAAGGGAGGGGCACCGCGACGAGGCTGCGCTCATGAAGCCCCTCGCCCCCGGCGCCGAGATGACGCCCTTCGACCTGCAGATGCCCTACCTCTACTGGCTCGACGTGGAATTCGGCGGGACGGCGCGGATGCGCGGGCGACCGGCCGACGCCTACCTCTTCACGCCGCCCGCCGATTTCGCGGCCGCGAACCCCGGGGTAAAGTCCGTAAGGGCGTACTTGGACACCCAGTACGGCGCCTTCATGCAGGCGGAGGTCGCCGGCGCCGACGGCCGTGTTGCTAAGACCCTGTCCCTATTGGAGCTAAGGAAGGTAGGCGACCGGTGGATACCCAGGGACCTGGACGTGCGCAACGAGGCTACGCGCAACAAGACGCGCCTCTCGGTCACGGCGGTGGCCGTGGGAGTCGCGATCGATCCGTCGGCGTTCGACCCGGCCCGTCTGGGGATAGCGGCCGCGCCGCCCGCGGATGCGAGCCTCACGCGGGTCGCGCAGTGACGCAATTTGCAGAATTTCGTTGCGGCGGGGCCTTCTCAGGTGCCTGCTCATGGCCCGTTCAGCTTCCATTCTATCAACGTCATGGCCACACGTTCCGCCTCGGCTCCTCTCACGTTTGATTTGCCGATATCACTCATCGCCAAGATCGAGAGCCACCGCCGCAGGTATAAGCTGAAGACGGCGAGCGAGGTGGTCAGGCTGGCGATCGACGAGTTCGACTTTGAGGGCTGCAGGCCGGCCCGCGACCCCCACCGCCAGGTGTCGGTGCGGCTAGGCACGAACCAGCGCGCGATGCTCAAGCGCTACGCGAGGAAGAAGAATGCGAGCGTGGGCGAGCTGCTGAGATTCGCGCTTGATGCCCTTCCCGCTAGGAAGTCCAAGGCCCGCTGAAGGGGCGGCTGGCGGGGGGATCGGGAGATTTGCGGAGCTACCCGCTTGCGTTCGCGGCCCCGTCCCGTTTCTAGTGGACCTCCCCGCTCCCGATGCCATCTGCCCCCCTGCCGCCTCTCTCAACCTGGGCCCGCAACATAGCGCCGTCGCCGACGCTCGCCGTGGACACGAAGGCGAAGGCCCTGAAGGCGTCCGGGCAGGACGTCTGCAGCTTCGCGGCGGGCGAGCCTGATTTCGACACCCCGCAGCACATTAAGGACGCCTGCGCCGCGGCGCTCCAGGCCGGGAAGACGAAGTATGTCGCGACGCCCGGGATCGAGGAGCTGCGCAGGGCGGTCGCGGAGTCCTACGCGGGCGCGTACGGCCTGAAGGTCGCCCCCGGGCAGGTGGTCGTGAGCCCTGGCGGGAAGTTCTCCTGCTACCTGGCCGTCCTCGCGACGTGCTCGGCCGGCGACGAGGTGCTCATCCCGGCGCCCTACTGGGTGAGCTACCCGGAGATGGCGAAGCTGGCGGGAGCCGTCCCGAGGCCGGTTCCTTCGACGGACGCGTCCGGTTTCAAGCTCGGGCCCGTGCAGCTCGATGCCGCGGTCACGCCCCGGTCGAGGCTGCTCATCCTGAACTCCCCGTCCAACCCGACCGGCGCCGTGTATTCGCGAGCCGAGCTCGGGGCGCTGATGGCGGTCGCGGTCCGGCACAACCTCTACGTCCTGTCGGACGAGATCTACGAGAACCTTGTCTACGACGGGATCAAGCCCACGTGCGCCGCGACGCTGGGCCCGGAGGCCGAGGCAAGGACGATCGTCGTGTCCGGCTTCTCGAAGACCTATTCGATGACGGGATGGAGGCTGGGGACGCTCGTCGGGCCCGCGCCCATCGCGAAGGCCGTCGCGGAGCTCCAGAGCCAGATGTCGTCGAATGCCACCACGTTTGCGCAGTACGGCGCGCTGGCCGCGCTAAGGGAGAAGGCGAAGACCAAGGAGTCGCTGGACAAGATGCTCGCGGCCTTCAATCGCCGCAGGCTCCTGCTCCATGCGGGCCTCTCGGGGATCCCGGGCATAAAGTGCCTCCTCGCGCAGGGGGCGTTCTACCTGTTTCCGAACATCTCGAGCTTCGGGCTGAGCTCGATGGAGTTCAGCGAGGCGCTGCTCGATAAGGAGAAGGTCGCCGTCGTGCCGGGGTCCGCATTCGGGGCCGAGGGCCACGTCCGCATGAGCTATGCGACCAGCGACGAGACGATCGAGAAGGGCCTCGCGAGGCTCGCTGACTTCTGCAAGGGCCTCAGGCGCTGAGGCCGGACTCCAACCAACCACGCATCCCTATGGCCTACAAAGACGTCACGCCGCCCGCGGGCGGGAAGATCTCCATCTCGGCAGGACGGCTCAACGTTCCCGACAACCCGATCATCCCGTTCATCAGGGGCGACGGCACCGGACCCGACATCTGGGCCTCGGCGGTTCGCGTCCTCGACGCCTCGGTTAGCAAGGCGTACGCCGGCAGGCGCACGATCTCATGGTTCGAGGTGTTTGCCGGCGAGGAGAGCTTCAAGCGGTTCAACAACTGGCTGCCGGACGACACGGTCGCGGCATTCAGGGAGTACCTTGTCGGGATAAAGGGCCCCCTGACGACGCCGGTCGGCGGCGGGATCCGGTCCCTCAACGTCGCGCTGCGCCAGATGCTGGACCTCTATGTCTGCCTGAGGCCCGTCCATTGGTTCACCGGCGTCCCTTCGCCCGTGAAGCACCCGGAGCTGGTCAACGTGGTGATCTTCCGCGAGAACACGGAGGACATCTACGCTGGCATAGAGTTTGCGGCCGGCACGCCCGATTCCCAGAAGGTTCTGGACTTTCTTGCCAGGGAATTCCCCAAGTCATTTGAGAAGATACGCTTCGGCACAGAGGCCAAGGCTGAGGCATTCTGGAAGGAGGTCGGCGCGAAGGATTTCCCGGCCGATGTCCAGGTCGGAATCGGAATCAAGCCGGTGAGCTACTCCGGAAGCGTCCGGCTGGTCCACACCGCGATCGGATATGCCATTCGGAACAAGCGCAGGAGCGTCACGATCGTCCACAAGGGGAACATCATGAAGTTCACCGAGGGCGCGTTCCGCGATTGGGGCTACAGGGTCGCGAAGGAGTTCTTCGGCGCGGTCGAGATCGACGGGGGCCCATGGTGCAGGATCCCGGAAGGCAAACCCGGCGCGGGGCTCGTGATCAAGGACTCGATCGCCGACATCACGCTCCAGCAGGTCCTGACGCGCCCCGGCGAATTCGACGTGATCGCGACGCTGAACCTGAACGGCGACTACCTTTCCGACGCGCTTGCCGCGCAGGTCGGTGGCATCGGAATCGCCCCGGGGGGCAACATCAACTACATCTCGGGCCACGCCATATTCGAGGCGACCCACGGCACGGCGCCGAAATACGCGAACAAGGACGTCGTCAACCCGGGCTCGGTGGTGCTGTCGGGCGAGATGATGCTTCGCTACATGGGTTGGACCGAGGCCGCCGATCTCGTGGTCAAGGGGCTCGGCGGCGCGATCGCCGCCAAGAGGGTCACCTACGACTTCGCCCGCCAGATGGAGGGAGCGACCGAGATCAAGTGCTCCGCCTTCGGCGACGCGATCATCTCCCACATGTGACGGGCCCCGCAAGGTGCGCACCCCCGGGGCGGCGCGCTCACTTGCGGATGAACCTGAGCAGCCACACGAACAGGAGCGCGCCGACGATCGCGAAGACGAAGCGGCCGATGGTGCCGTAGGCGACGATTCCGAGCGCCCCGAAGCAGAGGTTGCCGATGAATGCGCCGACGATCCCCACGATGACGTTGCCGGCGAGGCCGAATCCGCTGCCCTTGGAGATCAGTCCGGCGCACCAGCCGGCGAGCCCGCCGATCACGAGGAATATGATGATGTTTCCGATTGTCATGGAGTTGGGCGGGCGCCGGCCGGGCGGGTCATTTCGCCGGGGCGGGCGCCGGGAACTGCATCTTTGCCACGATCTCCACCAGGCGCTTGCGCAGGATCGCGTCCTCGTCCTCCGGCTTCTTGTTGTAGTGCGCCCCCTCGGTGACCTTTTCAGCCAGCTCGGTGCTCACGAAGATGACGAACCCGTTCTTGACGAAGACCACATTGCCCCGCTTCGCCACCGGGGGCTTGCCGTTCGGCTGGAAAGCGAGCTGATCGGCGAACATCGAGCCCCCCGGCAGAAGGATGTAGCAGAAGAGCGCGCCGTCGAGAAGGTTGGCCGCGAACCCGGCGGACTCGATGCGGGCGTCCGGGCAGGAGCGCTTGAAATCCGCCATGACAAAGGTGCCGAAGTAGTAGATCAGGTACTCCTTGGTGTCGCGCGTCTCCAATTCCCAGCGCTGCGTGGCATCCTGCTTGAAGGCGCCGATGGTGATGTGGGTGCCGTAGTCGTCCCTGAACACCACCACGTGGTCGTTGTCGTGGACCTTTCCGCCCAGCGCGGGCAGCACGGGCACCGGGATCTTGAACGCGTTCGTTGGCGACGTGTAGACGCCCGCGTCAAAGGAGCCCGCCAGGGCGGGCGATGGCTCCTGCGATCTGACCGGCGCTGCCAGCGCAGCAATGAGGGCAACGGTTAGGGCTCGGTGCATCGTCGGGTTGGGAGATTAGGTTGACCGGGTGCGCCGGTCCTTTCAAGCCGGGCCCGGGGACCCGGCCATGAGCCGGATCCAGACGGCCACCGGGATGGCCTCGGCCCTGACCCTGGGCGAGAATCCCTCGGACTCGAGAACCCCCAGCCATTGCGCCTCTCGGCCGGGCTGGCGGGCGCGGATCACGGCGCCCATCTGTTTGCGGCGCTGCTGAAAGCAATTGCGGATCAATATCTTGTGTCCCTGACTGAACACGTGCGGCGCCGCCCTTCGCACCAGGTGAAGGAGGGCGGAGTCCACATCCGGCCTCGGGTGGAAGCACGAGGAGCTCACGCGGTGGCCGGGGGCGGTGTCATAGGCCCCCTGCACGAATATTGAGATCGCGCCAAAGCTGCGGGTGCCCGGGAGGGCGGTGTATCGGCCGGCCGCCTCGCGCTGGAGCATGAGCACCATCCGCGACGGCAGCGGCCCGGACAAGACGGCGTCCATCCAGGGCGACGATATGGCATAGGGAAGGTTGGCCACGACCTTGCAGCCCGGAGCCCGCCCAGCCGGCAGCCCGGCGAGCGGGAGCTCGACGGCGTCCGCCTCGGTCAGGTGGAATGTCCCCGGAAACCGCGGCGCGAGAGTCGCCGACAGGTGCGCGCTGAGCGTCCTGTCCTTTTCCACGGCCCAGACCTCAGCCCCCGCCTCGAGGAGGGCGGTCGTCAGCGTGCCGAGGCCCGGGCCGACCTCCACAACGGCGTCGCCCGGCGCGATCCGGCCAAGCTCGAGCGACTTGCGCACGATGTTGCCGTCGACGAGGAAGTTCTGGCCTAGGAACCGCTTGGGCGCATGCCCGAGGCGCGCGAGCAGGTCGCGGGTTTCGGTGGGCGTGAGGGCCATCGCTCAGGCGGCGCGCATCGACGCGACATACGCGGCCGGGTCGGCCGCCCGCATCAGGGCCTCCCCCACGAGCACGGCGTGCGCGCCGGCCCTCCGGGCCCGGGCGGCGTCGGCCTGCGTGTTGATCCCGCTCTCGCTCACGGCGGCGACGCCGGCCGGAAGCCTCGGGATCAGGCGCTCGCTCAGCGAAAGGTCCGTCCTGAAGCTGGACAGGTCGCGGTTGTTGACGCCGATGGCCTCGGCGCCGTGGGCCGCGGCGCGCTCGATCTCGCTCTCCGAGTGCACCTCGAACAGCGCGGCGATGCCGGCCGCCCGGGCCGCCTCGTGCAGGGCGCGGATCTCGCGGTCGTCCAGGGCCCTGACGATGATCAGGATCGCACTCGCCCCGGAAGCTCTGGCCTCGAGCACCTGGACCGGGTGGAGCATGAAGTCCTTGCGAAGGCAGGGGAGGCCGGGCGCAAGCCCGCGCATCCGTTCCGCCACCGCGCGCAGGTCCTCGAGCGAGCCGCCGAAGAATTTCGCGTCGGTGAGGACCGAGAGCGCGTCCGCCCCGGCCGCCCGGAAGGCGAGCGCCCGCTCGACCGCCGAGGCGTCCCTCGCGATCTCGCCGGCGGAGGGCGAGCGGCGCTTTATCTCCCCGATGACGGCGAGCGCGCCGTCGGCCCTGCGCAGGGCGGGGACGAAGGGCGGCGGCTTGGGGGCGCTCTCGTCGAGCCTGGAGAGCTCCCGAAGGGGCACGGCCCGGATCCGGGGGGCGATCTCCCGGCGCTTCCACTCCAAGATCTCCATCAGCTTGTCTGGCACGCCCACCACGAAACATACCCTGCGCGCGAAAACCAGACCAGAATCCTTGTCAGGGCCCGCCAAAGGGGCCCATCCTGCCTCGCATGAGCGCAATCGATGAGCTGCGTCGAACCATCGCGCGGCTGCGCGGCGAGGGCGGATGCCCCTGGGACCGGGAGCAGACCCACCAGAGCCTCGCCCGCTGCCTCATCGACGAGTGCAGCGAGCTGCTCGACACGATCGACCGCCTCGACCTGCCGCACATGCGCGAGGAGCTCGGCGACGTCCTCATCCAGGTGATATTCCACGCGCAGCTTGCGCAGGAGGAGGGGCACTTCGACCTCGAGGAGGTCGCCCGCGAGGTCAACGAGAAGCTCATACGGCGCCACCCGCACGTGTTCGGCAGCGGCAGGCTCGAGACCTCCGAGCAGGTCCTTGTCCAGTGGGAGCAGATTAAGGCCGTCGAGAAGAAGGAGCGCGCGGCCGGCGCGCCGCGCGTCTTCAAGGAGCTCCCGCCGCGCCTTCCCGCGCTCATGTTCGCCGAGGCGGTCTGGAAGCAGCTCGCCAAGAACGGCCTCGCGGAGCGGTCGGGCGTCGACTCGGGGCGGGTGGCGCGGCTCGCGGCAGAGCTCGACCCGGAGACGCTCGGCAGGATGCTCTTCGAGATCGCGGCCGCCGCCCAGTCCCGCGACATGGACCCGGAGGGCGCCCTGCGGCGGCATGCGGACGGGCTGATTCGCAATGTCGAGCGACGAGTCCAAGCGGCCGCGGCCAACTCCTGAGGGCGTCCTCGCGTCGTGGTGGACGCCGTTCGGCGACCACCTTGCGCACGAGCGCAGGTGCTCCCCGTACACGGTTCGCAACTACCGCGAGGCGTTCGAGGACCTCTACCGGTGGCTCGTGTCCGCCGGGCTCTGGGGCAAGGGGATCGAGGCCCTGGGGACCCGCGAGATCCGGGACTTCGTGATCGAGGCGCAGCGCCGCTACGGGCGCCGCACGCTCCACAACCACGTGTCGGGGCTCAGGGCGCTCTGCAGGTTCTGGATGGCGAGGGGCCGCCTGAGGCGGAACCCGTTCTCGGGCGCCCCCCTCCCCAAGCTCGAGAGGCGGCTGCCGCAGTTCCTGACCGAGGACCAGGCGAGGACCCTGCTTTCGAGCCCGCAGCGCCTGTTCGAGCGCGGGGGCTGCGACGCGTTCACGGCCCTGCGGGACAGGCTCGCGATGGAGCTGCTGTACGGGGCGGGGCTTCGCGTGAGCGAGCTGGTGGGGCTCAGACACGGGGCGGTCGAGGTCCGGGAGGGGGTCGCGCGCGTCACCGGGAAGGGCCGCAAGCAGCGCGTCTGCCCGCTCGGCAGGGTGGCGTGCGCGGTCCTTGAGAGGTTCAGGGACGAATTCACGCCCGGGGCCGGGCCCTCGGACCCGGTGGTCTGCAACGCCGGCGGCGCCCCGATGACGGTGCGCGCCGTGCAGCTCATGATGAAGCGCCACCTGGCTCTGTCGGGCCTGCCGCTCGACATTACGCCCCACAAGCTGCGCCACTCCTTCGCGACCCACATGCTGAACGCCGGGGCCGACCTCCGGGTTGTCCAGGAGCTGCTGGGCCACGCGCAGCTGGCGACGACCCAGGTCTACACCCACGTGAGCATCGCGCGCCTGAAGGAGGTCTACGACCGGGCCCACCCCAGGGCCTGACGGCGGGCCGTCCGTCAGAGGCTGAGCCTGCGGGTCGCCCCGTTTCCGGCCGAGTCGTAGAGGGTCACCTCGACGGAGGTCGCCCCGGCCAGCCGCTCGAGCGGCAGCTCGAGGATGAAGGTCTCCTCCCTGCCGTCGAGGATCCCGTCGGCGGGCTGCTCCACGGTCTCCTTCGCGCCGTTGTTGAAGTCGAACTCCGCGCTGTCGAGGAGCGAGAGGGCGTCGCGTCCGCGGACGGTCACCACCACCTTGGTGGCGTCGCGCCGAACGGACGCCTCCTCGATCTCCGGGGGCGTGTGGTCGACCAGAAGATCGTCCGTCTCGAAGGTCACCGACAGGCGGTCCCTCTCGGGCCGCGGCGCGGTCTCCCTCGCGACGAGGCGCGTGAACCACGTGCCCTCCTGGAGGTGGAGCGTGTCGAACTGCACGTAGGAGTCCCTGCTGTCGACGGCTATGTCCGTCCATGCCGGGTCCCCGTCGCGGCGTATTGAAAACGTGTATACGAGGTTGTCGCCGTCGGGGTCGGTCACGGTCCAGAATGCGACGCGCGTACCGGGCGACGCGACGATCTGGCTCCCGAGGAAGCCGGACTTCCGGCGCTCGCCCTCGTGCTCCGCCGACTGGATGAGCTGCCCGACCGTGGTGACCACCCCGGGAGGCTGCTCGGGTGGCACCACGATCGCGAAATTCGGCGACAGCATCCGGAAGTCCTGGAGCTGCGGGCGGTGGTTCTGCGCGAGATAGTAGATCGCGGCCCTGTCGAGCTCGAGCGTCGGCTTCGACTCGGCCGGCAGCGAAAGCCTAAGCTCGGCGTAGCGCCCGCTCGGAACCGCGGCCCTCCAGCCGTCGGCGTTCGACATCGGGACCCACGGGCTCCAGCCGTCGGTCTCGTTGGAGGCGTTGGTCGTGCGGATCGAGATCGACAGCCGGGAGGGGTCGAGGTCGCGCACCCGGTTGAACCTCACGGCCCCGATGCGCGCCTGGGAGCCGAGGTCGACGCGCTTTGTCTCGGCCGTCCGCGGCGAGGAGGCGTTGAAGTCGAGCAGGGCGAAGCCGGGCGCGTTGTTGCGTATGGCGAGGAACCGGCCGGGGGCGCCCGGAACGGGCTCGAGCGCGTTCACCTGGGATGAGGCGCTGCCCGCGAAGGTCAGGGAATACCTGTTGACGAGGTCGTATCCGGACATCTCGCCCTGCTCGCCCCCCGCGATCACGAGAATGTCGCCCAGCCTGCACACGCGGTAGAACGCGACGCCGGGGCGCGCGGTGAGGGTCTCGGGGAACCCGTCGGGGGAGAACCACTGGAGCGAGCTTCGCCCGGCGAAGCGCTCGACCTGGGCCTGCGGGCTGGGGATCTCGATAGAGCCCTCCTTGGGCTTCGCCGACGGGGCGCCCGGCGCGGGCGTCGGCCCGGGGTTGGGCATGGGCGCCCCGGCGACCACGCCGATGAGGGGCTCGGCCGGGCCGGTGATCTGGACGTTCGCCGCGACAGGGTGGATCTCGCCGCCTGAGAAGACGATCGCCGCGAAATACCCCCCCTTTGAATCGGGGAGCAGGTCCGTCACCTCGGCGTCGTGGTTCTCCTGCGCGATGAAGGGGGGCCCCCCGTCGGGCCCGAAGATGTAGATGTTGCCCTTCGGCGCCGAGCCTGCGGCGATCCGGCCGTCTGCGAGGCGCACCATCCGGCGCAGGTTCCGGTCCCCGGCCTCGCCAAACAGGGCGACGCCCCGGCCCGCGAGCGCCCCGGATTCCGTCGTGCGGTCCGCCGACACCCCGGCCGCCGAGAACTTGGCGATGTCTATCCTGTAGATGCGCCCGGGGTTGCCCGTGGCCGCGAGCGCGGAGCGGCCGTCCCCGAGGAGGAGGATGTCGAAGATCGAGTCCACGGGAAGGCCGGTCCGGGCGGCGACCTTGCCGGCGCGCAGCAGGTAGAGCCCGCCGTTGGGGGACGTCCCGGCGAGGACGGATCCGTCTGCGAGGGGCCTCAGCGCAAAGATCTGGGGGTCGCCGATCTTCGCGAGCTCGTTTGCCGAGAACGTCCCGGCGGCCGCGTCGGCCGCCACCTCGAATATCTGGCCCCCCGGGCCGCCGCCGACGAGCCACTTCCCGCCGGGGGCGGGCTCGAGGCACCAGAGCAGCTGGCTGGGGGCGGGCCCCTTCAGGTCTGTGAGCACGGGACCGGCGACCAGGCGGCCGTCGGAGCGGGTCGCGAGCCCGTGCATGTCGCGGCTCAGGACATCGCGGTAGAAATCGACGTCGGCCTTCTTCGAGAGGGGGTCCGCCCCCAGGCCGCAGGCCGCCGCGAAAAATCCGGCGATCGCGACGGGGAACAGTCGGTGGCTCCTATGGATGGGCATCATTGTGGCTTGTGGGCTGGGTCATTCGACGACGCGCACGGTCCTGTGGAAGTCGGTCAGCGTGACCTTGCCGGGAAGCACGTGGGTCTCCCAGAGGGGAAGGATCGCGTCGCGCCTCTGGTAGCGGGCCGAGTCCGCTGCGGCCGCTATCCGCTCGATCGAGGCCGGCATGTCCGGCGTCGCGACCGCCTGGTCGAAGAACAGCGCGGACCTTTCCACCACGGCGACGAAGAGGCCGTCCTCCTGCCTGTGCTCGCGCATCGCGTCCAGATAGGCCCCGAAGCTGCGGATCTGGCCCGGGCGGAAGGCGTGCCCGTGCCCGGTGAGTTCGTCCAGCACGCGCCCCGGCACGACGATCACCTCCAGCGTCTTTCCCGTCCAGGAGGCGTCGACGGGGATGTCCACCGTGCAGCTCTCCTCGGCTCCCTGGAAGTCGCGCCAGCCGAGGGTCGCCTGGAGGGTCTCCCCCCCTCTCGCGACCGCGCGCGACAGCTGGAACTGCTCGACGGTGACCGATGGGTTCTCGGCGAGGCGCTCCACGCGGAACTCGACCCTCCCCGGCAGCGCCTTCTCAAACGGGTTCTGCATCTCGGCGGAGAGCGTGGTCAGAAACTCGATCATGCCCGCGGCGAAGCCCTGCTGGCCTGCGTACACCGACTCCCTCGTGAGCCGCTGCGTCGGCGAGAAGGTAACGGTGCTCACGATGCGGAAGCCCTCCCCGGCGTCGTTGTCGTTCGACCCGAAGACGGCCTCGACGATGCCGGTGAGCATGATCAACGGCGCGATCCGCTTGTCGCGGACGACCTGGAACCTGACGGTCCTCTGCCCCGATCCGCGGCCCGCGACGACCTCGACGTCGGTCATCTCGGGACCGGCGCCGAGGAGGCCCGAGACGGCGGACAGCCTGTCCTGCGTGATGCAGCCGATCACGGGCCCCACGTTGGCCACCTTTACCGACTCGAGGTTCGACGGCAGGATCGCGACCACGTCGGCGGAACACATGGGCAGCTGGACGTCGCCCAGGCCGAGCATGGGGTGGCCGAACGCGACGACGCGGTTGCCGTCGACGCGGGAGACGGTGCCGGTGCCGGCGAGCGAGATGTCGCCGGTGGCGAGGGCCACGGAGACGGCGTCGCCGGGGCGAAGCGGGGCGAGCGGCGCCGCGGCGTCCTGGCGGCTCCCCCCGAGCGCGACCACCCCGATCCCGAGCGCGGAGAACTGGGGCGCCATCATTGCCGCAACCCTCGGGGACACGCCGCCGAGCGCGAACACGGGGTTCATCGCCCTGAAAGCCGGCTCGCCATCGCGGGAGGAGTCCGCCGGAGGCGGGAGATCCGAGGGCACGGCCTGCGCGGGCGCCTCGGGGGCCGGAGTGCCGACGCGGTCCGCGACCTCGGCCATGTCCGCCGCGGGCGTGAAGCCCGCGTAGCGGATCGTCTCGAAGCGCAGAATCTGGTAGCTCATCGCCCCCGCGAACTTTCCGTCTATGTAGAGCGGGCTGCCGCTCATCCCGGCGACGGCGCCCATGTTCTGGACGCGGGGATCCGTGAGCCTGCACAGGATCATCGACTTGCCGGGCCCAAGGGCGTTCTGGATGATCCCGGTCACCTCGACGGCGAACGGCTCCGGCTTCGTGCCCTGGAACACGGTCCAGACCTCCCCGCGCTGGCCGGCCTTGACGTCGTCGAGCGCCAGGGTGTCCGCCTGCGCGGGCTGGGCGGCCAGGCGGCAGGCGCCGGACGCCAGGAGGCAGAATGTCAGGAGCGCGCGGCCCGTCATGAGGCTTGGGAAGCTGCGGGCTCCGCGGCGCCTTTGCGAGGTTTCATAGGCTCCCCACCACTTTCTCCATCACCTCGCATGCCCGGTCGATCGCCGCGCCCTCGTGGGCCGTGCTGATGAACGCGGTCTCGTAGGCGCTCGGCGGGAGGTAGACCCCCGCGTCCAGGCAGCCGTGGAAGAAACGCGCGAACAGCCTCGCGTCCCCCGTGAGGGCGCTCGCGTAGTCGCGCACCGGCGTTGGAGTGAAGAAGATGCAGAACATCGACCCCGTCTGGGGCACCTGGGCGTCCAGGCCCTTCCTCCGGCATGCGCCCACGAGCGCGTCGCGCACCCGGCGCCCGAGAGCCTCGAGCCTCGGATATGGGGGGGCCTCGGCGAGGAGCTCCAGGGCGGCGATTCCCGCGGCCATGGCGAGCGGATTGCCGCTCAGGGTGCCCGCCTGGTAGACCGGCCCGAGCGGCGCGATCCTGTCCATGATCTCCTCCCGGCCGCCGAAGGCACCCACCGGAAGCCCGCCTCCGATGATCTTCCCCAGCGCCGTGAGGTCCGGCACGATCCGCTCGATCTCCTGGACGCCGCCCATCGCCAGGCGGAAGCCGGTCATCACCTCGTCGAAGATCAGCAGGGCCCCGGCGCCGGTGCACGACGCCCGCAGGTGGGCGAGGAATCCCGGCTCCGGCAGGATGAGCCCGACGTTCGCCGGGTAGGGCTCGACGATCACGGCGGCGATCTGCCCGGGATACGCCGCGAACGCCCTGTCCACCGCCTCCGCATCGTTGAAGGGAAGGACGACCGTCTCCCGGGCGAACGCCTCCGGGATTCCGGCGCTGTCGGGGTGGCCGTGCGTCATCGCGCCCGACCCGGCCTTGATGAGGACCGAGTCCGAGTGCCCGTGGTAGCAGCCCGAGAACTTGATGAGCTTGTCGCGCCCGGTGAAGCCGCGGGCCAGGCGGATGGCCGACATCGTCGCCTCGGTCCCGCTGTTGCACATCCGCACCTTCCCGATCGAGGGCACGAAGTCGTGGATGAGCTCGGCCATCCGAACCTCGTACGGGTTGGGCGTCCCGAAGCTCGTGCCCTCCGCCAGCGCCGCGGCGACCGCATCCCTTATGCGCGGGTGGTTGTGGCCGTGGATCGCGGGCCCCCATGTGCAGACGAAGTCGATCAGCTCACGGCCGTCGGCGGTGATGAGCGTCGCGCCCGTCGCCGCCTTGACGAAGAAGGGGGCGCCCCCGACGGCCCGGAAGGCGCGGACCGGGGAATTCACCCCCCCGGGGATGCGCTTCAGGGCCCGGGCAAAAAGCTCTTCGGACGAGCTCATGAGCTGACGTACTTCTGCACGATGGGTATCCGGCGCCCGACGCCGAACGCCAGGGGCGTGATCTTTAGCCCCGGTGCGGCCTGCTTTCGCTTGTACTCGTTCAGGTCGACCTTGCGGATGACGTCCAGCACGGTCGCCTCGGGGAAGCCCTGGGCCACGAGGTCGCTGCGGGAAAGCCCCTCCTCGACGTAGCCCTTGAGCACGGCGTCAAGCACGTCGTAAGGGGGCAGGCTGTCCTGGTCCGTCTGGTTCGGCCGCAGCTCGGCGCTCGGCAGCTTGTCGATGCTCGACTGCGGGACAGGGGGCTCGCGGCCCGCGCGCCTCGCGTCCGCATTTATCCAGTTGGCGAGCGCGTAAACCTGCGTCTTGAAGACGTCGGAGATGACGGCGAGCCCGCCGCACATGTCGCCGTAGAGCGTGCAGTACCCGACCGCCATCTCGCTCTTGTTGCCGGTCGTCAGGAGCAGGGAGCCGAACTTGTTCGAGATCGCCATCATGATGACCCCGCGGATCCTCGCCTGGATGTTCTCCTCGGTGACGTCGCGCGGCCTTCCCGCGAAGATCGGGGCGAGCGACGCCTCGCAGCAGGCGACGATGTCCGCGATGCCTATCGTCTCGAAGCGTATCCCGAGGTTCCTGGCGAGCTCGCGGGCGTCGTCGCGCGAGTGCTGGGAGGAGATCGACGAGGGCAGCGAGACGCCTATCACGTTCCGCGGCCCGAAGGCCGCGGCGGCGATCGCGCCGACCACTGCCGAGTCGATCCCCCCCGAGATGGCGACGAGGCCTGTTCGGAACCCGCACTTGTGCGCATAGTCCCTGAGCCCGAGCGTCAGGGCGGCCAGGATGTCCGCCATCTCGGGCTGCTCGAACGTCGGCGAGAGCGCGGACACGGGGCCCGGAGCCTGGCCGCTGGCGGTCTCCGCCACGGTCAGCTCCTCGGCGAAGGCCGCCATCCCGGTGCGGACGCGGCCCGCGGGGTCGCTGACCAGCGACCTGCCGTCGAAGATGAGCTCGTCGTTGCCGCCGACGGCGTTCACGTACGCTACCGGGCAGTTGAGAGCGCGCGCGGCGTCCGTCACCAGGGTCTGCCTGACGCCGCCCTTGCCGTAGTTCCACGGGCTCGCTGACAGGTTGACCATGATGTCGCACTTCTGGGCCGCCAGCTGCTTCACCGGATCGAGGCCGCTGTACAGCCGGCGGGTGCTTATCATGGGATGGGTCCAGATGTCCTCGCAGATCGTGACGCCGACGCGGATTCCCGCATGGGTTATGACCGTCGGCTGGGCCGCCGGCTCGAAGTACCGGTCCTCGTCGAAGACGTCGTAGGTCGGAAGCAGGCACTTGCGCGCCGTCAGGGCGACCTTCCCGCGGTGGCAGAACGCGGCCGCGTTGTAGAACGGGCGCCCCGTCCCGCCCCTGTTCGCCTCGACGGTGCCCACGAGGGCGGGAACCTCGCCAACGGATTCGGCCAGGGCCCTGAGCGAGGCCTCCACGTCGGGAACGAAGTGGCGCTTGAACAGAAGGTCGCGCGGGGGATAGCCGCAGGTCGCGAGCTCGGGGAACACCACCAGCTGGGCCCCGCGCTCGACGAGGCCCGCGTAGGCGTCGAGGATGCGCCGGCGGTTGCCGGCGAGGTCCCCGACGGTGGTGTTGATCTGTGCGAGGCCGAGGCGCATGCGGGAAGGTTTAAGGGATCAAGATGGACGCCAATGGGTTTGCTTTCAACATATTCGGCGACCTTATACTTGGCCTCTGTGGCCTCCATCCGCCGCCTGATACTTGCATCGGCCTCGCCCCGGCGCCGCGAGCTGCTCGCGCAGCTCGGCATACCGTTCGAAGTCGTTGTCGCCGATGTTTCTGAGCACGAGGACCCGGCGACGGACCCCCGCGTGATGGTCGCGCACAACGCCGCGCTGAAGGCCGAGTGGGTGGCGGATCGCCATCCGGAGGCGGTCGTGCTCGGGGCGGACACGACCGTCTTCCTGGACGGCGCGGCGATCAACAAGCCGCGCGACCTCGACGATGCGCGATCGATGCTCCGAAGGCTGTCGGGGCGCGAGCACACGGTCTTCACCGGCGTCGCGGTGAGGCAGCGCTCGACCGGGCTGCGGGTCGACCAGGGGGTCTCGAGCCTGGTCGAGTTCAAGCCGTTCGGGGACGACGTGATCGAGGAGTACCTGCGCCTGGTCAACACCCTCGACAAGGCGGGGGCCTACTCCATCCAGGAGCAGACGGAGATGATCATCGCGCGCTACCGCGGCTCCTTCTCGAACATCATGGGGCTGCCGATGGAGGCGACGAAACAAATTTTGACGGGAGGAGTCCTAGTGGGCTAAACTTCGGGTTTCCCGACCAGCCCGCCCGATGAGCCAATCGCTTGCCGCAATTCCGCCGTCCGCCTCGATGAGGCGGCTCGCGGCCCGCGCGCTCACGGATCCGGATACGCGCTCGGTGCTGATCGGCGTCCTCGCCGTGCTGCTGGTGCACCTTCTGCTCTTCGCGACTGCCCCGTACCTGCTTCGCTCCGAGCCGATCCATTTCCGGCCGCGTTCCCAGGGCTCGCTGCAGCAGTTCAACATCGAGATTGCCCCCGACGCGTTCGTGAGGCCGGTGCCAAAGCCGCCGCCGCCCAGCCGGTACGTCGAGGCGAATCCCAACGCGCCCGACAACGTGCCGGACAAGACGAACAACTTCAGCTCGCAGAACCAGCAGCTCGCCCAGGAGAAGCCGCAGCCGGACCAGCACAACGACAAGCCGAAGACCGAGGGAAGGAAGGACTTCCAAGCGAACCAGGTCGTGAGTGGGCAGCTGACGAAGCCCCAGGACACGGTGCCCGTTTCGCTGGAGGCGGCAAAGCAGCCCGTGAAGACGGAGGCGGCGCCGAAGCAGGCGCAGAATCCGCTCTCCGGCTTTGAGAAGCTCGTCCCGGGCGACGAGGGGTTTGGCAGCAACCTGGGCAAGGTGGCGGACAGCGCGAAGCCGGTTCCGGAGAAGGTCGAGGGCGCGAACGACGCTCCGCTAATCCAGAGCGCGCAGAACACCGAGCCGGCCATCGACCCCAAGCATCCCCGAGCGCGGCCCATGCTGCAGCAGGTCCACACCAGGCCGGCCATATTCGAGGATAACCAGTTTGGGACCAGCAACATAGGTCCGATCGCCTACAACGCCAAGTGGAGCAGCTACGGCGCCTATCTCCACAAGATGATGGAGGCGATCCAGATACAGTGGGAGAGGATTCTGATCGAGAGCCAGACCTCTCCTCCGCCTGGCAGCACGGTCACGGTCAAGTTCACCCTGGATTCGAAGGGGAAGATCACCGAGATCCTCGACGTCGAATCGACGTCGACGGAGCAGGGCAGCGCCAGCTGCGTGAGCGCGATAACGAACACGGCCCCCTACGGGGACTGGTCGGACGACATGATCGCCGTCCTCGGGAATTCGCAGGAGCTCACGTTCATGTTCTTCTACCAGTGAGCGGCCCGGCCGCAGACTTCTGGGCCGACGTTCCGTTCGGCCCCGGTGTCAAGCGGGTCAAGTGCGACGCGAACGGCCTGGCGGGACTGGACAAGCCGGAGGGGGTGCTCTCGCACCCAAACGGGCCGCGCGACGAGGGCAGGTCACTGGTGCGGGCCCGCTACGACCGTGAAGAAGAGTGCTTCGAATGGTCGGGTCCTGGAGGGGGGACGCTGAGGCTGTGGCTCGTCAACCGCCTCGACTCGGCGACCTCGGGGCTCATCCTCGCCGCGGCGCAGGAGGAGCTTGCGCTCGAGGTCCGGGCGCAGTTCAGGCTCAGGGGTGTCCGGAAGGTCTACCAGGCCCTTGTGTTTGGAAGGCCCCCAAAGCCGTCGGAGACATGGAGGGACTTCCTCGACGTGAGGAGGGAGGGCGGTCGCATACGGACTGTCGGGGGAGGAAGCCAACCCTCCGAGAGCCTCATGACGCTCGTGCGGTCCGTGTCGGACGCGACGCGCACGATCTCGATGATCCGTCTCGAGCCGCACACGGGCCGAAGCCACCAGCTGAGGGTGCAGTGCGCGAGAAGGGGGCTACCAATCGTGGGCGACCGGACCTACGGGAACTTTGCCGCAAACCGCGCCTTCGCGAAGGCCGCGGGCCCGAGGAGGATGTTCCTTCACTCGCTCGAGGTCGGCCTTGAGTACTCGTTCGGCGGCGCGCGTCACGCGTTCTCGGCTATGGCGCCCCTGCCTGCGGCGTTCGGGTGCATCGGCTGAGTTCGGAATGGACGGCGGGGAACGATCCTAGCAGGATCGGCGACCCCCGAGCCGCAATGCGCCCGTCATGATCCTGCCCAAATCCAACCACCTCACCCCCGAACAGGTAGCCGAGGTCACCGCGATCGTCGGGGCCTTCGGATGCCAGATACAGCCCATCATCGGCGCGGTCAGGACCATCTATGCAATCGTCGGGGACGAACGGGACGAATTGATGATCAACCGGTTGGAGGGACTGCCTTACGTCGAGCGGATCGACCGGATCCAGTCGCCCTTCAAGCTCATGGACCGCAGGTCGGACCTTTCGAGCCACCGGATTAGAATAGGCGGGATCACGCTCGGCGAGGAACTCGCCGTCATAGCCGGGCAGTGCACGATTGATCCGAAGAACCCCGGCTACTTCCTCGAGACGGCTGCCGCCGTGAAGGAGGCGGGCGCCCACATCCTGCGCGGGGGCGTCTGGAAGCCGAGGACCAACCCCTACGCCTTCCAGGGCGACGCCAAGTCGATCGACGTCCTGATGGAGGCGTCGCGCCAGACCGGCCTGCCGGTTGACACCGAGGTTATGGACGAGCACCAGGTCCGCGTCGCGCTCGACGCCGGGGTACAGATGCTGCAAGTCGGCGCCCGGAACGCGCTCAATTACTCGCTGCTGCGCACGATCGGCCGCGCCGTGGCGAAGCGCGACACGGTGGTCCTGCTCAAGCGCAGCCTTCACATGGGCCCGCTGAACGAATTCATCTCGGCGGCGGAGTACATCGCGTCCTTCGGGAACCCCAACATCGTCCTCTGCCCGCGGGGCACAGCTCCCGCGCTCGACGGATACCGCAACCACCCCGACGAAAGCATCACGCCGCTGCTCAAGGAGAAGACCTGGGCGCCCGTCGTGGTCGATCCGTCGCATTCGGTGGGAAAGGCGTCATATGTGCCGTCCTGCGCCCTTGCTGCCGTGGCCTACGGCGCCGACGGGCTCTGCATCGAGGCGCACGTGAATCCAAGCCAGGGGGTCGGCGACGATCCGAAGCAGGCGCTCACCCCGGAGGTGCTCGCGGAGACGATCGCGCAGGCAAAGCAGATCTGGTCGCTCCGGCACAGCGTCGCGGGCGGCGTGTGACATCGTCGGGATTGCCCCTGGCTGAGGACCCTTCCAAAGTTGCGCCGACACATGAAAGCGATTCTTGCGGCGGCCTCGGCGGCGATCCTGGCGATCGCTGTGGGCTGCAAGCAGTACGAGGAGGTCTACGCCATCTCCTTTCGCAACAGCGGCGGCTCCGAGCTGGCGAATGGGACGATCACCCTTTCGGACCCGGTGCCCACGACGGGGCTCATCCGCGGACGGTACAAACTGCAGCTAAAGCACGTGCAGTCCAACAGCAAGGAGACGGAGGTCTTCTACCAGCTTTTCAGCGGCAAGGAGTCGGGACGGGTCGAGTGGACCGTCGGAATGCCGAGAGCGGGTGTCTCATCGTCCAACTTTGATTTCATGCCGGGATTTACGAATGCGAACATCGTCGCAAACACTATTCCAACCCTGAAGGGCCGATGGAGGGGGCGGTGGTCGTACGCGATCCTCATGGGTGGCCGCGAGGGCGGAAGCTTTGAGGTCGCGCGAAAATGAGGCTCCCGGGCGACGGCTCGGGGCTGTCTGAGGCGGTTTCGCGCGGCATCAGACGGATGCCGGCGCCGGGAGAAGCTACCGGTTTGCCAGGATGAAGGCGTTGAATTCGCTGAACAACATGGCAGGGTCGGATTAATCCGAAAACAGGTCTACTTATGGATCTAATTTTCTGGTACCAATTGGCCACCAATGACTCGCGTGACTGGATACATCGAACGGCGGGTGGATTTCGCAGATTCCGGTCCAATTCCGGTTTCCGGGAGTGCGGGATGTTTCATAAGCAGGCATCCCAGCGAGAGTTAGCGATTTTGTGATGTAAATCTGGTTCGGTATAAACATAGTT
>Ga0074045_10000048_pt1 | contig 96512 bp, 79 predicted proteins | sample BogForMeECP23OM2_FD_94442 | JGI IMG/M metagenome (GOLD analysis project Ga0074045, IMG submission 94442) | Bog forest soil microbial communities from Calvert Island, British Columbia, Canada - Bog Forest MetaG ECP23OM2 | ecosystem: Environmental > Terrestrial > Soil > Wetlands ... | reverse complement strand
TTTTGCAATTTTGACAAGAACAAGATGCGGTGCGATAAAGTGTAAGCAATGACGGCTGCCGCGAAGAGTGGCTTTCACCCCACAAAAGAGACGTTCATCGCCGGGTTCACACTTGTTGCAATAGTTTTGCATGTCGCGCTGAAGTACGCGCTGCACTTCCCTGCCCTTACCTCCAATCTGCCGCTGTTTGCCGCGCTGCTGGTCGGCGGGATTCCGATGGTGTGGCAACTCCTGAAAAAACTGGTGAAGCGCGAATTTGGATCGGACCTGCTGGCCGGGGTTTCGATCGTCACGGCTATTTTGCTGCATGAATATCTGGTGGCGGCGATCGTGGTGTTGATGCTATCCGGCGGCGAAGCGCTGGAAGAGTTCGCGACCGCGCGGGCATCTTCCGTGCTAGATGCACTGGCGCGGCGCATGCCTAGCGTGGCGCATCGCAAGGAATCGAGCGGCTTGATGGACGTCAAGCTGGTGGACATTCGTATCGGCGACGAATTGACCATCCTGCCGCACGAAATCTGCCCGGTGGATGGCGCGGTACTGGAAGGCCACGGCGTGATGGACGAGGCCTACCTCACTGGCGAGCCGTACGAGGTTTCGAAGACGCCCGGCTCGCTGGTGATTTCCGGCGCCATCAACGGTGAAACTCTGCTGACAATTCGCGCCGAGAAACTGGCGGAGGATTCCCGCTACGCCCGGATCATGAAAGTGATGCACGACACCGAGCAGCAGCGCCCGCAACTGCGCCGCTTGGGCGACCAGTTGGGCGCGTGGTACACGCCGTTGGCGCTGGGCGTGGCGGTGGCCGCCGCATTCTTTAGCGGCAACTCCGATCGGTTTCTTTCCGTCGTGGTCATCGCCACGCCTTGCCCGCTGCTGCTGGCTATCCCCACTGCGATTATCGGCGCCATTTCGCTGGCCGCGCGGCGGGCCATCATCATCAAGAATCCCGCGGTGCTGGAGCAGATCGAAAGGTGCCAGACGCTGATTTTCGACAAAACTGGCACGCTGACCTACGGGCGGCCCACGATGACGGAAATTCTTTGCGAAGAGGGATTCTCCCGCGAGAAAGTTTTGCAACTGGTGGCGAGCGCCGAACAGTATTCGAAACATCCACTGGCGGGCGCGATGGTCGCGGCGGCGAAGAACGAGAATGTACAACTCTTGCCCGTGGATCAGATCAGCGAGCGTCCCGGTGATGGATTACGCGGCCAGATCGCGGGCCACAGCGTGTTTGTCACCGGCCGCAACAAAATCAGCGAGAGCAATCTGAAGCTTCCCGCACTTGTCAGCGGCCTCGAGTGCTTAGTCTTCGTCGATGGCAAATATGCGGCCGCCATCCGCTTTCACGACTCCCCGCGGAAGGATAGCGCGTCGTTCATCAAGCACCTGAAACCAAAACATGGCGTCGGAAAAGTGATGCTGCTTTCCGGGGACCGCGAATCGGAAGTGAAGTATCTGGCCGAAAGCGTGGGAATCACCGAAATTCACGCTGGAAAAAGCCCGGAAGAAAAAGTGGCGATTGTGAGAGCGGAAACGGCCAAGGCACGGACGCTCTTCGTCGGCGATGGCATCAACGATGCGCCGGCCTTGATGGCCGCCACGGTGGGAGTGGCTTTCGGCTCGCAGAACGACATAACCACGGAAGCCGCCGACGCGGTGGTGCTGGAAACCTCGCTAGGCAAAATCGACGAACTCATCCACATCGGGCGCCGCATGCGGCGCATCGCGTTGCAGAGCGCGCTGGGCGGGATGGCCGCCAGCATCATTGGCATGATCGCCGCTGCGTTTGGATATTTGCCGCCAATCGGCGGCGCGGTGGGGCAAGAGATTATTGACCTGCTCGCGGTGTTGAACGCCGTGCGGGTGGCGTTGCCGACGGAGGATTTGCAGGATTATTAGCGAACTTCACGGTATCGCAAAGCAACCACCTCGGCTAACGCAAAAGAGCAGCGATCTTCAGGGTTTGCTGGTGGAAGCCGGCGGCGCTGTCGGAGCGTTTGGTTGCTGAGTTGGCGCGCTGTTCAAGATGGCGTTGAAGTCGGGATGATCCGCCGGCGCCTTGCCGCTGCCGCCGGTGACATTCGGATGACCCGGCGGCATCGCGCCCGGAGTCGTACCTGCAGGCGGCGCTTCTCCCGGCCCCGGGTGCTGCATTCCTCCGCCCATGCCGGTGGTCTTCAGCACTACCCACTCGTCGCCGCGCTTTTCGAGGGCATAGCCAATCTGCATCGCGTTACCGCTGGGGTCTCCGCCCTTGGCGCGAATTTCCACCTGCGCCTGGGCCTGATTGCCGGTCACCGTGGCCGACGTTACGTTGACGTCCATTTTATTCATATCCAGCATGTTCAACTCGGTGAGATGTTTGACGATTCCCGCGCGAATCGCCGGCTTATCGTCGGTCTTGGATTTACAGGCAACCGCGAACAACAATGTGGCGCCGAGCAAGGTGGCAAGAATTCCGCGTTTCATTCCCATTTCCTTTCGCTGGTGCAATCCCTGAATCTGGACGGGGCTAAATTCATCCTAGCGTAAGGCCACCTGGAACGCGAATGGAAGCCCGGCTGCGCGGGAAAAACAGTAACTTCGCCGGTATTTCAGAACATGGAAATCGGGCGCGCCTGCACGGCATATTCAGGAGCGACTAAAATATAGGCCGAGCGCATGCACCGCAGCGGCCGGCACCATCATCAAAATAATACGGCGCGGTAAGCTGGGAATGTTGCCGCCAACATGCGTGGCCTGGATGCGACTTGCGAACTCACAGCGTCGCCAAACGCACGAGTATCGTGGCTCGAGGAACTTTCGAATCAAAAATTAAGGAGGCGGGATGAGCACAGTTCTTGTTACCGGCGGGTCGGGCTTCATCGGAAGCCATACCATTCTGCAACTGCTGGCCGCGGGGCATCAGGTGCGCACCACCGTACGCAGCCTGAAGCGCGAGGGCGACGTGCGCGCTCTGCTGAGGGAAGGCGGGGCTGAGCCGGGCGATCGCTTGTCCTTCTTCGCCGCCGATCTCGTAAACGACGCGGGTTGGCGGGAAGCCGTTGCCGGGTGCGAGTACGTGCTGCACGTGGCGTCGCCCTTGCCCTCGAGCGTCCCCAAGCATGAGGACGAACTGATCGTGCCCGCCCGCGAAGGTACGCTTCGCGTGCTGCGGGCGTCGCGCGACGCCCGCGTCAAGCGCGTGGTACTAACCTCTTCGTTCGCGGCGATCGGTTATGGCCACAAGGTTCGGCAAACGCCGTTCAATGAGATCGACTGGACCGACCCGAATGGCGAGGACGTGGCCCCGTACACAAAATCGAAAACTTTGGCGGAACGCGCGGCTTGGGATTTCATGGCCAAGGAAGGTGGCGCTTTGGAGCTTTCCGTCGTCAATCCGGTGGGCGTGTTCGGCCCGGTCCTGGGGCCCGACTATTCGACTTCCATCCTGATCGTGCAGCGCATGCTGGACGGCGCAATGCCCGGCGCCCCACAGCTCTATTTCGGGGTCGTGGATGTGCGCGACGTCGCCGACCTGCACATCCGCGCGATGACGCATCCCGCCGCCAAGGGGGAGCGGTTCCTTGCGGTCGCGGGCGATTTCATGTCCATGCTGGACATCGCCAAGGTGCTGAAGGCGCGCATGGGCGCAGCGGCCAAACGAGTGCCGACCCGGCAACTTCCCAACTGGATGGTGCGCCTGGCCGCGTTGCGCGATCCGGCGGTGAAAATCATCCTGCCCGAACTCGGCAAGTGGAAAAATGCCACCAACGAAAAGGCCCGGCGCATGCTGGGCTGGGCGCCGCGTTCGAACGAAGAGGCAATTGTCGCGACCGCTGAAAGCTTGGTGCGGCTCGGCCTCTTGAAGGACAGTCCGAAAAAAGCCGCCTAATTAAGGGACGGAACTCTCGCTGGCAGCCGACAAATTGCGGCAAGCTGATCCGTAATTTAAAGTAGTCCGGCAATTCTTTCGCAGCGGCACAGCGAATTCTGGCGCTGATGACTTCTTCCGGGCGATTTGCCACAATCCAGGTGCAACAATCGATTTCGAGAACTTGGAGTAAGTTCTACAGTACAGTAAAATGAAACTGCCACTACCTGTCGGGGCGTAGCGCAGCCTGGTAGCGCGCCTGCCTTGGGCGCAGGAGGTCCCGAGTTCAAATCTCGGCGCCCCGACCACTTACTTCTTTATTTTCAATTCACTAGTTCAACGAGCTTCTGCGCCGGAAACTGAAGTTGGGTCCAATTGGGGTCCAAATATCAGCTTCTCAACGCTGTTCACTGGGCGGCGTTGTTCTTCCGGTATCGCGTGCAAATAAATCTCGCGCGTAATCTCCGGCGCCGAATGCCCCAACAGAGATTGCATCGTCCCGATTGGGGTACCGACAACGTCCAGCATCGTCGCGTGGCTATGCCTCAGAAGATGCCAGGTGACGCCACTGAGCCCGGATTTCTTCGCCGCAGGCTTGAGGGGTGCCTGCGCAAGAGATTCCATCGCTCTAGAGGCCCCCCATCGCTTTTGGGAAACACAAGACGCGTTGGGTCCACAAAGCGTGGTCGCAGAGCAGCGAGAACACCCGCCGTCTCGGCGCCAATCGGAATCGTGCGTCTGCCGCGCTTCGTCTTGGGTTCATCGAAGTGCCCGTCATAAACCGTTTCCAACACTCGGAGTATGCGTGCATCCAAATCGACGTTTCCCCATCGAAGGGCGAGCAGCTCACCAATCCGTAACCCGGTCAGCACTAAAAGAAGCGTGATCGAGCGAACAGGTTCTCCCAGATTGCCGGCCAAATCTTTCACTTGGTCCGGCAGGAAAACCTCCCTCACACCCGTGTATTGTCGGCGCGGGAGTTTGGTTTTCTGAGCAACTTCGCCAAGTCACAAACGGAAAATTCCCTGCAACAAAAAACAGAAAATCCCGATGCAGAAACTGCTTTAACAAGGTTGGTGAAGCGAGAGAACCTTCAATCCATCCCTAGTCGCAAGCTGGACCACAGGTGGGAAGAGGCGCGATATTTGATTCTCGCCTCTTGGTACTCCGCGGTTGGCCGCAAAGATGAGACCAAGGAGGCCTGCACCAAGGAGCAAAATTGATGATGGCTCGGGTGTGGCGACCACTCCCACCACGGTTCCACCATCGACCGTCCCACGAACTTCCGTGGCGGTGCTGCAGGTCGCATCGGTGCAGATGAACTCATTGATATCCGCAATAACCGTACCACCCGCGTTCGTTAGATTTTGGAAGGGGGGGCCTGCGGTTGTAGTAAAAAACTCGATTTCCAGTCCTGGTGTGCCGATGTAATTAGACTGGGCGGGAAGGTCGACAAAGCCCATCTCAAACGGATAGGGAGGAAAGCCGGGAGCAGTCGCTGTGTAGGTGGCCCCTCCAAACGACGAGTCTGCACTGGTCACAATGTTGATGTCGCTGACAGTGTTCGTCGCCGCATCGTACACGAAGGACCCTGTTGCCGTCGCGCCATTCGTAAAAACCAGATTGGTGAGGGTCCATGTCACGCCATCCGCAAAAGCCTTCGGCGCCGCCACAAGTGCCACGGCCAGAATCGCCACAATCAGAATGCTCCGAATCATGGGAGCCCCCTTCAACTGCATCATGCCCTACCAACGTTACTTGTAAATTATCCAAAGAAAACGCTGCTCAGCCGGCTTCACTGCTCGTCCAAGATTTTCAAAGCACTCACAGGCTGCAGGCCTATAGGAGTTCACGATCCAGCAATAGCATGCCTCCACAACGATAGATTCGCGCCTACCGGGTGTCCAGTTAAAGTCTGATGAAAGTAGTTCAAGTTAGCAGCCATTCAAAAGCCAAGTGGTACTAGGACGGCGAACGCGGCTTGCGCCACATGGGAACGCAGCGAGCAAGATCTGACACTCAAGCTCATCGGTGGCTACCGTCGGTAAAAATCCGAAATTGCTTGAACGACGCGATCTTGCTGTCGGTCAGACAATTCGGGATATACAGGTAGCGAGACAACTTCGCGGCTGGCCTGCTCCGCAATCGGCAGGTCGCCCTCGTGGTAACCAAGAAACTCAAAAGCAGTCTGAAGATGCAGGCAGCGCGGGTAGTAAATCTCGGTAGGAATGCCGGCAGCGCGCATGAAGTTCTTCAATTCATCGCGCTTTCCGGAGCGGATCGTAAACTGATTATAAACATGATGAAACTTTTCTTGGGGCCGCGGAGGATAGCTGATGGATGCGTCAAGTTCTGCCTTGCGGAAGAGTTCTCGGTACCGATTGGCGCGATTTTGGCGTCCCGCGGCCCAGGAATCGAGGTGGCGCAACTTCACGCGAAGGATGGCCGCTTGCAGTGCGTCAAGGCGGCTATTTGTACCCAGGACGTCGTGGAAATATTTTTGTTTGCTGCCGTGGGCGCGGATCATCGACAGCCGCTCAGCACGCTCGGGGGAGTTGGTGACAATCATTCCGCCGTCGCCGGCGCCGCCGAGGTTCTTTGAGGGGAAAAAACTAAAGCAGCCAAAATCTCCCAAAGTGCCGATGGCCTGACCGCCGTAGCGCGCGCCAATAGCTTGGGCTGCATCTTCCACGACCAACAGTTTCTTCGCCTCGGCAAGTTGCAGGATGGGATCGAGGTCGGCGGGAAACCCGAACAGGTGTACGGGAATGATGGCTCGTGTTCTGGGAGTGATAGCCGCCTCGATTTTATTCGCATCAATATTGAATGTGGCCGGATCAATATCCACAAAGATCGGCTTGGCGCCCACGTGAGCAATGGAGCCGGCTGTGGCAATAAAGCTAAACGGAGTGGTTATTACCTCGTCGCCCGGACCGATTCCGGCGGCCATCAACGACAGAATCAGCGCGTCCGTCCCGGAGGCACAAGCAATCGCAAAGCGCGCTCCTAGCGCCGCTGCAATCTCTTCCTCAAGTTTTCTTACTTCCGGGCCAAGAATAAAAATCTGGCTTTCCATGACTCCGGCGATGGCAGCCATGAGCTCTTCGCGAATTCCTGCAAACTGCGCTTTTAGGTCCAGAAATTGCATCGGGGCTGTCGTATCTTGAATTACTTCTTTCGCTTGCGTTAGGGGAGTTACCGCGGATGTCATATGGAGTCCCGTTAGGTGTGCTCGCGTGGAGCTCGCGGCCAATAGCCAGAGAATAGAAGGAGATTATTTCAGCAGAATTACACGTGTGTACAATTCGTGACGAATACTCTTTTGCCCAAGCGTAGCTTTCCGACTGGCGCCGAGATCACACAGCGTTTATCTCCCATTAATACCTTGTCTATCGGAACGCTTTAGCTTTGATGCACTCTCCCGAGGAGTGCGAGCTTGATTTTCGGCCCCGCCCACGAGTCCGAAGCTGGAGTATTACCCCCTGGCCGCGATCGCTGAGGTAAAATTCACCTGGAATAATAAACGCACGAGTGTGATAGGCCCGACAACAGCCCGGATTCAAACCGGGATTCCGAGGCGAGGCGTGAATGAGGCCATCCTCGCAATCTTGGCGCTCGTGCTCGGAGCAGCACCCTCAACCTGGGCGCAGTTTCCGCACGCCGCTGGTGTCGGACCCACTATTGAGGCCAGCGCAGGCTATGCCTACCTCAATCTGAGCATCCCTTCGGCTAGCCGCGCAAATCTGAACGGCTTCGACTCCACATTGACCGTGAACCTCGCGGAGCATTTTGGAGTGTGTGCTGATTTCAGCTATGCGAGGGTTTCAAGCACCCTTGCCTACAACCTGACCACCAGCGCGACTACTTACATGGGCGGGCCGGTAGCCTACCTGGCGCGCAAAAAGAATTTCACTTTTAGCGCGCATGCCCTGTTTGGGGGCGCACACGTTGACTCGATAGTTCCCTTGCAGTCGGGAGCCCTGTCCGGCTACGTGGAGGGATTCGCGTTTGCCGTGGGCGGCGGCGTGCAATACCGTTTCTCTCCCAGGATTTCGTTCCGGCTGGGAGCCGACTATCTCCACACGAAATTTGCGCAATCCCTCACTTCGCTACAGGGACAAAGTAATTTTCGTGCCGTCGGGAGTGTCGTCTATCACTTTAGTGCGCAACAAAAGTAGCGAACCCAATTCTGGGGTACCACTCGCGCCAGAGAATTTTCACGCGCGAGCCTCGTAACCTGATCTTAATGCTCCCTTAAACTCTGACGTGATAGCTTGCAGCTGACATACCTGCTATCCGGAACCTTTGTAATGGGCCGCGCACGTAAACTTTGCGTATGGGACTGTTTACTTCATCGATCAACGAAAACCGAGAGGAAATCCTGGCCACGGGAAATCTTTCACGGGTGCGCACACGCCTCGCAACGCCACTGCTCGTCTTTTTGATAAGTATCCTCATCTTGGGGGCGTTCACTACTATTTGGGGACCCTCCCAGAAGTTCCACAGGCACGATGACCCGGAAGACTACATGGCGCTAGGTCAAAGCCTTGCATCCGGAAACGGTTATAAGAATCCTGTTGGGTTCTGGCCCAACGCTCCCGAATATTCTCGAATGCCAGGTTGGCCTGCCGTCATTTCGCTTGGCATCCGGTTGGCCCCCGGAGCGCCGCCGGAAGCAGTAAGTCGTTTCAGTAACACCGCATGCCTGGCGCTCGCCGGCGCATTTTTTTGTGTTCTGTGCGGACTTCTCGGTGTTTCTCCCATGCTCTCGGCGGCGGCCGGATTCGCAGTGTCCCTCTCCCCATCATTAATCGCGCTTTCCGTGGGAGGTATGTCGGAAGTCCTGTTTGTGACGATCATAGCTATCGGGTTGGCGATCCTCTTATCGGATCGCCGTTGGCTTTTGCCGGGTGCGCTTTTTCTAGGTACAGCGACACTGGTTCGTGCCAATTTTATTCTTGTGCCGTTCTTGGTTCTTTTCATGGCACTTCTCATCGACTCGACTCGCACCGAATTACTTAATCGCGTAAGACTCAGCCGTGCCCTGCTGGCTTGTATGCTGGCCACGACGCCGGTGCTGCTTTGGAGTGTCCGTAACGCTGTGGTTACGGGTCAATTCCCGTTTCCCTGCAAGGGAGAAGGCCAATTGATCTACGGCGGAAATAACGGCGTTGCGGCAAACAATCTGGAGTACTGGGGCTATTGGGTTATGCCGGAGCTCATTCCGGGCGAAAGAACAAAGGTGACACTAGCTCAAGAACTTGGAAGTGATTTGGCTTTGGACGATTACTACCACAAGAGAGCGATGGACTGGATTAGGGGCAACCCAGGCGCGCTGCCGAGATTGGAATTGGGAAAGTTTGTGCGTGCTTTTGTCCCACTGCCCTGGGTCCCCAACCCCGCGACCTACGCAGTCTTTTTTTGCCGTTTCTTGCTGGATGCGTTTTGCATTGCCCTCCTCCCATACTGGTGGCCAAAAATGAACAGGGCCTACCTTTTGTTTCTTGCGGCAATGGCGATTACCCAAATAATTACGACCGCGATGTACTATGGGATATTCCGGTTTACCCACTGCTATGTGGAAATACTTTTTGTTCCTTGCATCGCCGTCGGTTTACAGGAATGGAACGCACGACGCGCGCGAAAGTCGCTGGTCACCGCTTAGCAAGTGAACCGGCGCGCCGTTTTCATATCTGTCAGCCCGCCGCGGAGGGCATACTCACCACAATGGTTCTCCAATCCATGGCCCTTCGAAGTTTTGAACGTTGGCAAGCAAATCCAGGATGGACTCGTACCAGCCGTCGTAATCGGGATCCAGCAAAGGCGTATTGTGCCACAGCAGCGTAAAAACACCGCCGGTTTGCTTCATCCGTTGAATGAGCGCGTTTATCCGTAGTAGCGCCTCGGCTCGAGGTAGTTTCATGTACTTTACGGGAGTGCAATCCATCAAGACGAGTGGTACTTCGATGAGCGCGAGTTCTCTATTGTCATGAAGAGACCAGGGATGATAGGGAACGCCAGTGCCTGCCCGAAAGCCAAAGTGGTCCGCGAATCCCAATGTAGAATCGTAGGATAATCCGCAAGCCTCCCAGTCCAGCCATGTGTCGGCAGTCCAGCGTAGGTAGTGCTGCCGTCCACCAGGACAATTGACCTGCAAGACCTGGCGCAGTAACTCGACTTCGCTCCTCAGCTTGCCGCGATCGCCAAACGTTTCGTAACCTGGATGCACCCCCAATTCGAAGCCGCGTCTCCTCAAGTTGTCGATCACGTTTTGCACCTTTTTGTGCCGCGGGTCGTAGCCGGAGTCGCGAGGACCCAAGGGGCTGCCCTTCCAGTAGAACGCGGAGCAAAAGCCGCGAGAGGATGAGATGTTCGCGAGTGTCAGCACCTGGGACAGTTCGACAGGGAGGCCGTCCGACATGAGTGAGAGCAAGTCCCGCAGGGTCGCGGCCGGCCTCCGACGCTTCAGGCTGTGACCGATTGAAGTACGGATGAGAAACGGAATACCGATATTGTCGATGTCGTGAGTGAGTTTCAGCTTTAGTGTCCGTGGTTGCGGCTGCCAGGCAGGAAGAAGGGAAAAGAGAGCTTGCTGAAAGGCCAGCCCATGTTCATCGAGGGTTGGCCGTTCCAGAAAATCATGACGAAGAGCCAGACTCGCGGAAGCAGGGAAACGCCCGTGTTCATCATGAGTTTGGCAGAGGGCCTCCTCCACTCGCGAAAGCGTGAAGAGAAAGGAGGCAAGAATGTCCAGGCGGCAAATCAATCCGCGGTCGCCGTTTGGCTGGTAAAGCGGCGCACCGGAATTCGTCTCGGAATCGCAAAAGGGGACAATCAGATCGGATCCCGGGATAGGATCTTGCCCGCCGGCCAGCCATCCCGCTCGCGCCACCGGGATCGCTCCGCCAGCAATTTCATCGAACATTCGCCCGTGATAATGGACGAACTGTACCGTTGCGTTTAGTCCCGAGCCGAGCGAAATGGTCGTATGCTCGGGACTCGTCTCGATTACCCAGGTCTGGAAGAACTCCTTCGAAACTCCTGCGCGACGCGCAAGTTCTTTCACCGCATAGCGCCGGGCTTCAGGAGTGATTTGCGGCAGCAAACTCATGGTCATGGGTGCTTGTGAAGCGACCTCAACGGCGCAAGAAAGATTGTCGGACCCGGGGCGAGCGACATTGTCAAAGTTATGCGCTGACAATTATTGTTTTTCTCCGTGCGCCAGAACGAGTGCCAGGCGCTTTGCTTGGTAGAGAAAAAGTCGCGGATTCTTTGTCTTAACAGCTTTGACCATCTGGCTGTAGGGTCTGCAGGCGCTCCAGGCGCGTCGCGTCTCGGCGTGGCGCGGAGCCTGCAACAATTGCTCGCGAAATTCCGATTCGCTCCTGGGAGCTTCTGCCATGAACACGTTCAGTGCGGCGCCCAGCTCAAGTGCACAATGAGCATCGGCCCCGGCGAGAGCTGGCCGATTCTGCTGTTGCGCGAGTTTTGCGGCTTGATCATTTTCGTTTTCGGAGCATCGCCCGTTGTACGTCTCGATGAGGTCTGCCCCCTCCAGCAATTCGTCATCCAGCGTGTGGGCCTTAAACGGGTGCGGCAGGACGACCAGTCCTCCCTGCGCATGGATCTGCTGGATAATCTCTGCGGAGCGCTCCGAACGAATCTCTTTCCGCAGGAAAAGTCCGATAATGTCCCCTTTTTCGCTTTTGTATTCAGCGGCTGTCAGCACGATGGGACGACCTCCAGGCGCCAAACTCCGGGTATCGAGCGATCCCTGAATGGTATTGTGGTCCGTGACGACCAGAACATGAACGCGCATTTCGCGTGCCCGGGCTAGTATCTTCTCCGGTGAGAGCAGCGAGTCATAAGACCGGCGCGTGTGCAAATGGAAGAGGCAGAGAAACGCCATTGCTTATCTCCGGCCCTTGCGAAGGAGCTGCACCGCAAGCCCACGCAGTTCCATCAGGTTTGGCGCAAAATCGCTGGGCCACACGTTTGATTTTACCCGGGGATTCAAAAAGTCCAGGGCGACGTCGAATATGGACTGCGGCCGCGTCCAAAGATGGAAAAGGTCCCCGTGACCAGAAAGCGGCCATTGAAATCTCAGATTGCGTTGATAACGATCGGTAAAGGCAAGCGTTCTCCCCAGAGCCATCTGACAAAGATCCCCGGCGAAGTCCGCGCCGGCCGCGAGTGGGAGATCGACCGAACCCCAGAACTTCGGATTAATCTCCATTAGCTTGTACTCTCCATCGCGGGAATCCCGGCGGAATTCCACCATCGCCACCCCATGCCAACTGAGAGCATCGAGCATCCGGCGTCCGTAAAGCTGCAGCTTCGCATCATAGAAACTCTCCGCGCAAGTGCTCACGCCACCGTTAGCGGGATACTCGCGGACACGGCGGTGCATGAATACACGCTTGCAAGCACCCTTTTGATAAGTCGCGAAAAAACCACAGCCGTGGCCGGGGATATATTCCTGAACCAGGGTGTCCTCAAGATCGCGGGGTTTTCCGTCAGTTTGCCCTGACAGAATATTGTTGAGCTCTTCGTAATCGCTCGCGTAGCGTATTGGGGGACGCCCTGGCGATTCTTTCTGGGGCTTAACAACCAGGGGGAACATCAGTCCTTTGCCGCAACTGGGCAGATCGCTTGCCCGAAATGTCCTGGGTGCCGGCACACCGAGTTTCCCCGCCAAATCAACCATCCTGACTTTGTTGGCCGCCCGCTCGATGGTCGCGCTCTCCAGTAGTTCGAGATGCGTATGCGGAACGAATTGCTCTCGCCGCTGGGCCAACGCAAGCGTCATCGTGTAGCTGACCGGCATCATCAAATCAAAGTGCTTCCGCTCCACAGCCTGAAGCGCGGTTTCGATCAAACCTTCCAGGCTCTCCGTCCGCGACACAATCACTTCATGGCAATACCGTGATCGGCATGCCAGGGAATTCTTGGAGCATGCCAGTAGGCTGACCTGCGCACCCAATCGGCCCAGGTGCCGAACGATTCCCAGGCTGCTCTTGTAGTGCTCGTCGGACACCAAAACGCGGCAACCCGCGATGCCCGAACTGCCCGCGGGCTGCGCCAGCGGTTCCATCTTTTGGACAGTATTTGGGAAAGGGGTTGGCTTGGCCGTCGGCGGTTCGCCTGCTATTTCAAGAGACATGGTTAGAGGATTCTCCGAAGCATCCCCGACTGGCATTAACCGCTGGTCAATGCAGAATCAATTTCAGGTGACCCAGTGGCGTTGGCAACTGGCTTGCTTGCTCGACCACAGAGTTCCACTCTCCGTCATTTTGTCTGGCTGGAAACAGCGGGAAGGGCCCCAATATAGGGAAGTCCTGTAGTAGTATCTGCGGTCAATCTCGATTTTACCGCCGAACTGGATGCTGCTTGCACGCCGGAAATGGCTGGGCTACCGGACTTCAGGCGATAGTCGCCTGCACTCAAGGAGACGAACTTAGGGTCTTGTCCCGTGATGCAGTTGCGGCACGGCTTGCTATTGGGTAAGTAGAAATCCCCAGTCACATTCTGAAAACTTAGGTTATTGCCGTAATCATTGTGAGGGCCGTTGAGCCCGGGATCTTGGGCGGTTTCGCCTAATCCCCAACCCCCGGAGATCGGGTTCCCGTTATAAGCCACGATGTTGTTGCGCACGATGGTGTAATCATTTCCGCCTGGGCACCCAGTGGTGGAACACGGTGCGTCACCAGACCCGATCAGGATGCCGCTGGATTTATTGCCGACCACGGTGTTGTTTGTAATCGTCGCGTGGGAGGCCGCATGCCACAGATGGATGCCAAACCCGCAATTATTCGCGGAGATATTCTTCTCAATGTGGCCGCCAGAGTTTGCCTGATAGATACCCTGAATGTAGTTGTGCTTTGGCTGGCCGCATGCCGGCTCGGTGATGCCGACATCGTGGACAAAGTTGTTCAGGATGTCGTTTGCCTGGGTTGTGTAATCGTAATCGTTGATGCCGGATCCGCCATCGGAAGTATTGCAGCCCGCGGCGGTATTGTGGACATTGTTGGAAATGGCGCCTTGAAATGAGCCCCCGAGCCCAATTCCTCCACAACGCGTCCCAGCGATCTCAAATCCGGTGATGTCGCTGTAGTTTCCCGTGTTTTTCCAGGCAAACCCATAGTGGCCAGAGGGATTTATGATCGCGCCGCCGCGCGTATCGGAAATGTACGAGATCCGGCTTGTGGACGTCCCAGCCGATGATGTGTCAACAGCTTCGGTATACGTTCCGGGGGCAACATGGATTGTCATTCCTGGTTTCGAAAGGCTTCCCGCATGAGTGATCGATGCCCAAGGGTGTTGCAGGGAACCATCGTTTGCGTCGGATCCCGAACTCGAAACATAGCGGTCCGTCGGATTTGCGGGGGAGGGAGTTTGGTTCGCTTCGGCTGGGAGCCATGGGAAAGCTGACAAGAGTATGACGGCGACCATTCCAATTCGTTCGACACAAACAAGGCGCTTCCTCAAGCAAACGCGTATTTCGGCAAACGTCATGAGATGGGTGCGACTCGAACTGACAATAATACTGGCCAGATGCGACCTCCAAATGAAAGCAAGATGCCTGCCTTGCGCTGTCCGGCGAAAAAAAAGGAGTGGGAAACTTGCCTGGATGGCTCAGGTTCCCACCCCGATTAAGGATGCAGGCGAATTGTGACTATGGTGTGACAGTCAGGGTAATCCCCTGTTGATGGATCACACCCGATGCAGTTGAAGTGACGGTCAAGGTATAGGTGCCTGGCACCGTGCCAGCAGAAGTGTATACCGTTAGGGTGCTGCTGCCTGAGCTCGCCGGAATGACCAGCGGGCTGAAAACAGCGATCGCCCCACCCGGCAGGCCGCTGACGGACAACGAAATGTCACCAGCTCCCCCCGAGATCGGCACTGCGTTGAGGTTGTATGCAACACTGCCTCCAGTGGCGGTGATGCCAGAGTTGGGAACGATGTTGCCGGTAAAGTCACCGCCAGCCGAGCTCACGCCAAGGTAGACGGCGGTTGAGTGAACCAGTACCCCGGCTGTGCCCGTCAAAGTGATGTTATAGATAGAAGGTTGCGGTGTGGCGGGAGCCGTTTGAATTGTAAGCGTAGTTCCCGTCAGGTTTTCGGTGACGAGCGCAGGATTAAACGTCGCGGTGGCGCCTGGAGGCAAACCGGAAACCGACGGAGTAATGACTGCGTGCTCTACTCCATTCACTGGAGTAACCACTACCGAATAAGTGGCCGTTCCGCCAGGGGCAACGTTTTGGGTCGACTGAACTACGTAGCTTCCCCAATCTACGAGGCTGGAATTGACCGTAATCGGGATGGTTGTCGTATGAGTGATGGACCCACTGTTGCCGGTGAGGGTGATGCTGTAGCTGCCGAGTGGAACCGACGCGGCGGCAGCCAGGGTGATCTGAGTTGTTCCAGACCCACCCTTAACCAGCACAGGATTGTAGCTGGGTGTAACTCCGCTAGGCAGATTTGAGGCACTCACGACGACGTCGCCAGTAAATCCATAAAGAGGCTGCAAGGTAACCCGCAACATGATGCTGGAGCCGGGCACGAGGATGGAATCGAACGGAGCGACGATTCCGCGGAAGTCTGGAGCAGGTGGAATCTGCAGGGTCACCCCTAATGCAGTAAGCGTGTTCGTGCCATTCAAAGTGATTGTTTCATCCAACAGGTCAGGATACCCATCTCCGTTGAAGTCGCCCGCGAACACGTATGTCGGAGTCCCCGTGGAGCCCTGATTCGTCGGGAATGTTCCATCGCCGCGGCCAAAGTAGCCGTATCCTCCAGTGACTAGGTCAAGAATTCCGTCTCCGTTGAGATCGGTCACCAGCACCGGGGTTGTGACGGAACCGACGTTTGGAACATTGACGCCCGTGCTGAACGTGCCGTCGCCGTTGCCCAAAGAGACTTGCAATATTCCCTGAATCGTAGAACCCACGGTCTGGATCCCAGTAACGATATCGAGATTTCCGTCCCCGTTAAAATCGCCTACCGCTGCTGTAATTGAACCGACAAGGGAACTCCCGGACCCAGACACGGGGAGGGTCGACCCGAAACTCCCGTCTCCATTGCCAGGTAGCACTACGGCAAAATCCAAGCCCGTACTAAAAAGGTCATATACGGTCACCACAAGATCGGCATGGCCGTCCTTGTTGAAGTCCCCCGTAGCAACTACGGCAAAAGGGATCTGGTTGAGAGTGGTGCTGGGACCCAGGCGGAAAGTGCCGTCCCCATTGCCCAGAAGTGTTTGGACAGACATGCCTGAGGCAAAAGCCAAGTCGAGGACTCCATCGCCATTCAGGTCTGCCAGGACTACAGACGGCGGGATGTGGACGCCGGCAAAATCAGTTTCAACAGGCGTCTGGAAGTACCCGTTACCACTTCCAAGCATGGTCGCAGTAAAAGCGGTGGAGGCACCCTTTGACCCCGTAACGATCAAGTCCGGAATGCCGTCGCCATTCACGTCGGCAACTTGGATCCCAGTGACGGATGTGCCTGCGGGAGCGGACGTGCCACGGCCCTCGGCAAACGTGCCATCTCCATTGCCAAGCAAAACGTAAACAGTCTGTCCGACAGCCGCCACGACGTCGAGTTTGCCATCGTTGTTAAAATCCGCAGCCAAGGCGGGAGAAGTGATGGTCACGCTGCCGGTAAGGTCTTTGACGGTAAAGAATAGATTTGCAAGGGGCGTAGTCACCTGAAAGAACTCGGAATTCGACTGCCCTCCTCCGGGTCCAGGGCTGACCACCGTGATGGTTGCTGTTCCGGGGCTGGCAATATCTGCGGCCAGAATGGTCGCGGTTATTTTAGAGCTGTTGACGAAAGTGGTTGTCCGAGCAGTCCCGTTCCAATAGACGACCGAACCTGCTACAAAACCGGTTCCCGTGACAGGAAGACTTAATGTTGAACCTCCTGGCACTGTCGAAGCCGGAACCACTGGGTTAATGTGAGGGACAGGGTTGCTAGACGCGCTCGCAATGGGAGGCAGTGACACCAGTAAGAGAAACAGCAGTACAGCCACAACTGCACTTCTAAGTCTTTTTTTCATCGAGGCTCCTCTTTGGGACCGAGAGTTCGCCTAGGCGAGACTTACTACACTCCAAACCACAACCTAATGCGACACCATGCTCGCCATCGTGCGCGTCAAAAATTGAGTGCTTGTTACGGTAGATAGAATTCAGAATGAAAAAGCAGTAACAATTTCCAATTCTTGCTTTTTTACCGTGCATGCATGACGCAGAGCACTGACACGCGGTAGACTTCGCATGCAAAGCTGAGAAACTGTTTCGATTCGAAATACTTCTGTGACCACCCGATGAACGGCAAATGACAAAAACGCATTTCAAGACGGTACTGGTTACAGGAGGTTCCGACGGACTGGGTCGCGCCGCCGCAATTTTTCTTGCAGAACGCAATTACACGGTTTTTGCGACTGGCCGCGACACGCAAAGACTGCAAGCTCTCCAGCAATTGGCAAACGACAAGAATTTGCCTCTCGAAACCTTCGAGATGGATATCTGCAAAGATGCTTCCGTGGACGCCGCCGTTTCCGCGGTGGAAAAACGGGCGGGCACTCCCGATGTCCTCATTAACAATGCAGGAATCGCCATCGTTGCGGCTATGGAAGAGGTGGCGATCGCGGATTTAACGAAACAATTTGAAACAAACGTATTCGGAGCAGTTCGAGTCGCGCAAAGGGTGTTGCCGGGAATGCGGACGAAACGCCATGGCCGCATCATCAATATGAGTTCCATTTTAGGGAAGGTCGTGCACCCGCTTTGGGGACCGTACAGCGCCAGCAAACACGCTCTGGAAGCCATTAGTGATGCGATGCGACTAGAGCTTTATCCATTCGGGATTGATGTGGTAGTCATCGAACCGGGTTATATCGGCACTAACATCAAGCAGAAGACCGGAGCGCACTCTGCTTCCTATTCGGAGAAGGCCAAGGCCAGCCCTTACGCTGCGATCTACGATAGACTTCTGCAACAGTGGCTGCGAGCTTCGAATGACACTACGGATACTCCAGAGGATTGCGCGCGTGTGATTCAGAGGGCAATCGAAGATACCCCTCCGAAGACGCGCTATCCGGTGACCCGGACCGCGCACATTTGGACCATAGCCAGACGATTTTATACCGACCGGGCGCTTGATCGGCGTTTTCAAAGAGACTTTGGCCTCGATAAGCTCCGCGAATCTTTGGAAGAGCAGGGTGGGAATCGGGCGCGGGCCGTAATCAGTTCCGACCCGGAGCATGAAGGCTGATGTGCCTGGTAGATAGGGTGTGCGCGTGAGATGGCGGTTGGAAAGTGGCGTTGCGGTGATTACCGGGGCGGGTTCCGGCATCGGCCAAGCTCTGGCAAAAACTCTGGCCCAGGAGAAGATGGCCCTGGCCCTCGCTGATGTCGACGCCGCAGGGCTGGCGGAGACGGCGCAGAGTGTTGCGAGTTCGGGGGTCAAGGTGTCCACGCACCAGGTGGATGTTGGCAATTCAGGCCGGATGTGCCAATTCGCCCAAGAAGTAGTGGAGCACCATGGCAGAGCAAGCCTATTGGTCAATAACGCAGGCGTCGCGCTTCTGGGCAGATTCGAAGAGGTGTCGCTCGAAGAGATGGAATGGCTGATGCGAATCAATTTTTGGGGAGTGGTTCACGGAGTGAAATCCTTTCTCCCCATTCTCCGGCGAGAGCAGGGCGCTCACATTGTGAATGTTTCGAGCATCCTGGGGATTATCGCGCCTGCCGGAGACTCCGTTTACTGTGCGAGCAAATTTGCGATTCGAGGCTTGACCGAGGTTCTCGCCCAGGAATTAAATGACACCGCAGTGAGAGTATCTTGTGTATACCCGGGGAAAGTACGAACGCGGTTTTCGAAACGCGCTCGAATCGCCGCGGGCGCAATGGAGCGATTAGGTGGGCGTGCGCAGGCGGAGGATGCGGGGAAGAAAAGTATTCTGTCAGCAGAAATGGCGGCTCGACAGATCGTAGATGGCGTGAAGAAAGAGCAGACCAGGATCCTTGTCGGCGCGGATGCCGTGTGGGCCGAACGATTGCAGCGAATGTTTCCGGGAAGCTACCAGAAAGTGATCTGGTCGCTCAGCAAATTGCGGCCATAGGATAGTAGTCTACGATTTCTTTTCAACACGTTCCTTCTTCTGGGCGGGTACGGCCCCAACCTTGCGGTGTTGGTACGCCCTTAAAGCGTTTCACGAACGGGAGTTGGAGCCGTTGCCACGAAGTTTTCACACTCAGGTCATCTCCCACAAACATTCGAGATAAACACTACCAACGCTTTCACCAGCAAGCCCCTAAGAATTGAATACGCAGGGTCGGTTCGAAGCTCTTCGGATGCGACGAACCTCTTTTTCTTCTCCGCAGGAAGGATGGGGCTCGCTTTATATGCATAGCTTTCCAGAACTGAATACAAGAAATTGCGCCAATGCCTCATACCCATCGGGAGCGAAACTTATGAAGCGATCGTTATTTACATTGGTGATTCTGGTCAGCTGGAACCCATATTCACGGTTAGCTGCACAAACCACGGAAACGCTTTCTGTCGGCGCCTCACCCACGCCAATCTATGCTTCAATCAACGGTTACTTTGGGGTGCTGTACGAGAATTCCACGAATCCAGCGGCCACTTTCGTTGTAACCCCGAGCCAGGCAAATGGTACGCAAGTGCTCCCGACCACGGTTTCAATTGGCGCGGCTTATGTCTTTTCAAGGTCGACGGGATTTCCGTTCAATCCGGGCGAACTTCTCGGCTACGTGCAGGCTACAGCAGCAGGGCCGTTTAATTTTATCCTGGTGCAGTACGCAAACGCCCCGAACGCACCGCAAGTCTCGGCCGTGCGGTGCCCCACGGGCCTCGCTGTAAGTCAGATCAATCCCGATGGAACCACGCAGTGCGGCGGTGGATTGGGGCCTTTGGCCCAGTGGGATCCGGTCTTGAATGCAACTGTATTTACAGCGCCGGGAACGTGGTCTGCTCCGGTGTGGTTTACAAACTCGAACTCGTATGCGCAACAGACTCACGCTGGAACGGAGTTCCTGGAAAATACCGACGGGCAATTCGAAATCGTCACACTGGAAAATAGCTACATCAAGGCGCTTTTGAATCTCGATACGGATGGAAATATTGCACTCTACGGGGCCAACGGAGGCGGGATTGCCACTGACGCGTCGGGGAGGACATGCCTTGCCGGCAATAACGGATCCTGCTGGAATGTGGCATTTGCCGTTGATGGCCCCCTCGTAAACTATCAAGGGGTGGCGACAAAAGGCGGAGACGGCATGCCTGTGATTTTGTACGGAGGAACGTCTCCACAGGTTGGAAACTTCGGACCGTTTACAATGTATACGACTCCGGCGAGCGGCTACACCTCAAATGGGCTTTTCCGGTTCAGCGGCTACGTCGTGGCGACGTCCCCTGCAACGGGTGCAACGGCTCAGGTAAGAATTGATTACGTGGATGCTTCAGGGGCCAACCATCAGGACACGGGGCCAGCGGTTCCTCTCGGTACAGTCGGGGCAATGATCCCCTTCAGTTTCATCTTGCAGTCCGCTCCCTCGAGTGCGATCAATATTTCCGTCTTGACCACCAACACGCCGGTTTACAACATCAGTGGCACGATTGAGGCCCTTTAACCGGGAATTGCATCGTGGATCAGGGAGTTGAGCATTCCGGACATCTACCATTCCGAATACCGCGTGCCGTCCAGCGCTTTGCCTTGTGATTTCGAGTGCACGTCATACACATTGTTGCCCCCCTGGCTTTTGGCATCCGGCTCATCCTGGACGGATTGAAAGTTCCATTCGGCTCGGCCTGTCATAGGATCGATAGGTATTCTGCGCAGAAATCGAATCTTGCTCATGTCGCTGGCGCTGAACTGAACACCTTTCACCAGAGTTTCCAGGTCCGGGGGATACCCTTCGCTTCCGACCTCCGTTCGAATGAGCGTCCGATCTGCGGCATCTTTGTATTTATCAATTGCGCCGCGCATCTCGCGCAGATCACGCCTTAATTCAGCTTCTTTGGGACGTACCACCGCGATCCGGACTACCGGCAGCGCTGCTGCGGATAGAATCAGAAGGATAGTTGCAGCAATGATCAGCTCAAGCAGGGTCATACCCTGTTCGTCGATTCTTCGCGACCCGCGCCTCCTGCTCATTTTTCTCCTTCGCGTACTCTATCGTTCATGCAGACAGATAAGGACGAAAGGACTTGGCTAAAACTATGTTTCTAGAGGCACGTGCGCTCAGCCCCATCCAGATCCACAGAAAACCTTGAAGCAGTTGGTTATAAAACGTTGACATCCCGATGTTCATGACCAGGGCCGTGATGATCATGACGAAGCCGAGTCTCATGACCAGATAATTGAACGGCATAAACGCTTCCAGGCTGCGGCCGGCCATCTTCCCCGCGCGTAGTCCCCTGCAAACCAGAACCAAGGGATAAATGTAGTAAGCCAGGTAAGCGAGCAATCCAAGCAGCCCGAATTGCTTCAGCACGCCGAGATATTCCGAATCGGTGTTGATATCTGCATAGATGTCTTTCGCGGGCCCGCGTCCCAGGATAGGTGACTTATAGAAATCGTTCAGCGCATCAAGCCACAATTTGTCGAAGCGTTCGGTTGTCGAATCGGTGACCAGGGGATTCGAGAGCGTCTGGTATCTCTCCAGAATTCTTGGGTTACTCATCGCAACAAGTGTGATGGCACCCGCAAAGATAGGGAGCAGCATGAACAGGAGGACGATCTCTTTACGGCGGCGGTGCCGGTTGGTCTGCGGGTTCGCGTTGGGCATGAACATGACCAGCGCAATCGCAAGAGAAGCGTTTAGTATCCCGTAACGCGATCCGGTCATGCTCAAGGTGATCAGGGCCGATACCAGAATAAAAATGAGGAAAGTCTGATTCACAATGCGTGCGAGGAAAGCTAACAGGAATGCGGCAATCGCCCAGACCAGCAGCTCTCCGAGCACATTGGGATTTCCCATAGTCGAATAGACCCTGCGGGCATAGACCAGGGCATCGTCAACATGTTTGCCGGCGGTATAAACCTCATTGAGAGCCCGCGAAAAACCCATGTCCCCCCATTGCCCCCAGGCGTAGATGCAGATCAGCAGCAGACTTCCGCCCAAGGCCAGAAGAAGCCGCCGGAGACCGAGCTCCGACAGATTTGCTTCGTAGGCGACGGTGAAGAAAGCCACGGGAAGGATCAGTTTCGGGAATTCATAGAAATCCTGCGGAACCAACGATTGGCCAAGCAGGGCGGCTCCATACATCGTCGAGATCAAAAGGCACAGGCCATACACGGCGCCGACCAAAAACATGCCGTTGACCCGGATCTCGCGAACATAGCCTGCAAGTAACAACCAGCCGTAAAAGAAGAAGATTACCGGAAGCAACAGAATTTCCACCCGAAACGACGGTAGCGCCGGGCTGATGGGAATGAATGGAGCAAGGATGGAGACACAAACTAGGGGAATAAGAGTGAGTTGTGCCAATGTCTGAGGGAGCTGCCGGTCGGTTTCGCCAAAAGCGCCCAGCGGATGCTGGCTTGTTTCAATTTTCAATGTTTCGGAAAATTGCATTCGCATGTCCCCTGAGGCATCTTTTTCAATTTAGCGGGCTCGCATTTGCGGGGCTTGGCGACTGGAAAAACCAGGATTTGCAGCGCAACAGCGCCACTTGGTACACATTGAATTCGTTCTGTGCAGGTATGAAGAGATCCTTCCACGATATCCGAAATTTGTATTTCAAAGTGGCGAGCAGGAGCGCCGAGTCAAGAACATAGGAAACAGAGGAAGCGAGTGCGGCGCCTCGAATACCCATTTTAGGTATCAGCAGAAAGTCGAGTACGACAGTCACCGCCAGGGCAACGAATGCAAAGCTCATGCTGTATTCAGGTTTGCCCCTGGCCGCCAAGTCCGCGCTGATGACCTTCGCGGCTGAAAGTGCGACCACTCCGGGCATCAGCCAGAAGATTACGGCAACGCTAGGGCTAAACTTGGCCCCGAAAACCAGTGGGATCAGAAATGGACACAGTAACGCAACGATCGTGCCGGAGACGGCCGAGATAAAAATTACCTGCCGTAGAACCATGCAAGTGAACTTGGTGGCATCCTCGTCCATCGTGCGCGCTGTTCGCGGAACCAGCGCCAGAGCGGCCGCCTGAGGGATTTGCCAGAGCGCCTCTGTAACAAGAACGCCGACAGCATAGAGGCCCACCTGAGTCGTGTCGAGAAAGTAGTTCACGACAAAAACATCCAGGCGGTAGTTGAAGAACGTTGCGAGGTTACCGAACATGCCCCGAAGCCCCAAGCTCAGCGAGCCGGCTAGGCGGGTTCCCGCGCGACGTACGTCCCAGGCGCCCCGCAAAGTTTCACGAAGGAAGATCCCGCTTGCAATCGCGCTGAAAAGCAGGCCGAGTTGAGTTCCCAAAAGAGCCATCTCGGACGATTTCCCGAAAGCGAAGACCAGCGACAAAACACAAACAAGGCTCAGCACCTGGTTCGACAAGGCAAGTCCGGCACGAATTCGAAAGCGCTCCAGGCCAGTAAGCAACGCCATAAAATAACTGACGAAAATGTTCAACGGGACGCTCAGCAACGCGATGGTGGCGAGAGCGGGAGAAAGTCCCTTGAGGAACGCCGGGTCCCATTTCCAGTAGAGGAGAGCCACCAGCGAAATTACAACAGCGCTCCCCGCGATGCCGCTCCAGATCACGGAAGGAATCCAGTCGAGAGGCTTCCCTTTCGCTGCTGCAGTCCAACACGACAGCGGAAGTTCGCCCCCCAACCCGCCAAGTAGTCCACAAAAAGCGATGACCATAAGCGCCAAACTGATCTGTCCGCGACCAGCGGGGCCCAGTAACCGGGCCAGACACACCTGAACAACGATCGCCACGACCGCGCAAGATAACTGTCCCCCAAGAACAGCGAGCACGTTCCGGGCAAAGCCCCGCGTGGCCACCCCGGGGGATGCGGCTTTCTCCTGCGTCTGACTTACTTGATTACCCTGGTCGCGGAAATTCATGAAATTGAGTTACCTGCGGTAGCGTCCGTCGATTCTAGGAGCGTGCCGTCGGGCTTCAAAGGAGACTTGAGGCAAGCCCAGGCTCTTCAGCTTGATATCTGCTCAATGTTATTCACAGATGACAACCTGATGAATGTTGACCGTGACGAATGAATTCCCGGGAACCATTCGATTTCGCTGAATTCACGAGAACTTTGCAGCCAAACAATGGCAGCTTCTGAAAAACCCAATTGCAATGATCCATACAGCGCGTGACGAACTCACCAACGAAAGAAAGAACTCCTGTTCCGCAAGTGCTTTACTGTTTTTCATGCATCGTTCATGCGGGAATAACAAGTAGCGCGTATCTAGTAACTATCCAAAAGGTCCACGCTCTTCGAATTTCTCAGTCTGTGAACAAGTTGGCAGTCAGCAATTCGAGCGCGTGCAAAATGGTCCACACCCTGTGGTATGAGCAGTTCAGGATTGCTGTGGATGGGCAGATAAGGTTCTTCAGCCGGCCGTACCGTAAGTCACAGGGCGAAGCTCTATGTATCCACAGGCAAGTTGCCAAACACAAATGAACGAGGGGCTCATCGGCCCGGGCCACTGGTATGCGGTTTACACCAAGCACCAACATGAAAAGAATGCTGCGGACCTGCTACGCAACAGAGGGTTTGAAGTATTTTTGCCGCTGCTTAAGGAGACGCGGCGGTGGAAGGATCGAAGCAAGCAGATATCACTCCCGATTTTCCCATGCTATTTATTTCTGCGCTTGATTGAGGTTTGCAAAGTCGAAATTCTGCAGACTCCCGGCGTTTTCTGGATGGTTGAAAGTGTGGGGCGGCCATGTCCTATACCCGATTGGGAGATCGAGGGAATTCGCAAGGTTGCCGAGGCCGGGATGAAGATCCAGTCGCATCCCTATCTTACTTGCGGAACTGAAGTGCGGGTGAGTAGAGGTTCGCTAGCCGGGTTGACTGGGATTCTCATTAGAGTCAAAAACGAAACCCGCGTCGTAGTTTCTCTGAAGTTGTTGCAAAAGGCGGTCTCGGTTGAAGTCGATCGGTCAGATTTGGAGGACGTCTCAGGACAGAACGCAAGGGCGCTGTCCTCTCGACAAATCCGCAATTAAGCGTGTCGGTCAGAGTAGAAGAAACACGCAGGCGCTCCGCGGTAATACTGCAAAAGGATCGGCGGCATCAGAAACATGGATGGATTTGAACTGGTAAAGAAAAAAAGGCCAAACAATCTTGCTTGGGCGGCTGAAGATTCGTTCATGCGTGGATTCCTTCCTCAGCCCGCGGAACGTATCTTTACCTGGGAGCAGGCCGTCCGCGTTCTCCGAAAACACGGACGCTTTGCTCTCTTGATCGCCTTGGGTCTGACAGCGGCCGTCGTTGCTGCTGCGATGCTCATGACCGACGTTTACCAACCAGTGGCGCGCCTTGAAATTGACCCGGTGAACTCGGGAATTCGCTCCATGCAGGACATCGAGCAAGGAAGAATTCTGGATGTTCAGGAGTACTTGGAAACGCAGGCCCAAATTCTGCGCAGCGACGGGTTGGGGATCAGCGTTATTCGTGAACTCCATCTGGACACCAATCCGGAGTTTGTCAGCAAACGGGACATTGCCAAACTTAAGGAAGTTGCGGCGTCGTCACCCACAGCGAACAAGGTGTTCGCGGGAGACACGGCTACATTCAAAGAGCAATTCGGCCTCGCCAGCCGGACTCCATTGGAATCCCTGGCTTTGGAATCGTTCCGCAAGCGGCTCGGCGTAAATTTGATCCGTAACAGCCGACTGATCGAGGTGAGCTTCTCAAGCCATGACCCCAAGCTCGCCCCGTTGGTGACCAATACGCTGGTGACGCGATACATCGATCAGAATTATAGGCATCGGTACACCACAACGATGCGGGCTTCAGAATGGCTTTCGACGCAGTTATACGACCTTCGACAAAAAGTTGAAGAAGCCAATCAAGCGGTCGCGGAATACCAACGGAAATACGGCCTTGTCGAGACGGACGAGCGGGATGTGCCTCTCGCCCAACTGATGTCTGAAGTGAACCACCAACTGAGTGACGCGCAGGCCAACCGCATCGAAGCCGAAGCCTACGTTCGGATGATTGACCTGGGGCAATCGGAATCGATTCCGGTGGTAAAAGACGACATCGTTTATCAGAACCTCATCACTCAGTACGCGGACACCAAAGCGCAGCTTGCCCGTACCCGTACCATCTATGGGGACGAGAACTCCAAAGTAAAGGAACTCGAGAACGCCGCGAATGAAATCGGCGCGCAAGTTGAAGCAGAGCGCTCTCGCATGGTCAACCGGGTAAGAACCTCTTACGCCGCTGCCATGGACCGGGAAGAAATGATGTTGTCTGCCCGCGAAAAACTGAAAGCGCAGATGGGAGATGCCACTTCGCGCATGGTCGCCTACCGAGTCTTAAAAAATGAAGCCACGGCCAAGGCGGAGTTATACAACACCCTTCAGGGAAGGTTGAAAGAAGCTGGTATTTTTGCCGGTTTGCGCTCGACCAACATAAACGTGGTGGATTTCGCCTCCCAGTTGCCGAAACCAACTTCCCCTCACCGGCCGCTAATCATCGTTTCGGGTGTTCTCATGAGCTGCATGATCGCCGTGTTTATGGCTTTTATTAAGGAGAGCCTGAATAACACCCTCCGGACCCCGGATGACGTGAGAGATTGGACCGGCCTGGCTTCACTCGGCATGCTCCCCAAAATAGGCACGATTGCGGACAACTGGAAGCGGCCATACCTGCCCGTAGATCTGGCGCGGATTCGTACCTTCAGGACCATCGGTACCGGCAGTTCCCAGATTTTGCTCGCAGGTTGCCATACGGCGGAAGGCGAAGCCATACGGGAGTTGCGCACGAATCTGCTGCTTTCCAAAGTCAGCGTCACTCCCGCCGTGATTGTTGTGTCGTCTTCCTCGGCAGGTGAAGGGAAGACCACGATTGCCACCAATCTTGCCATCAGCTTGGCGGAGCGCGGCAAAACCTGTCTTGTTGAAAGCGACCTGCGCAGGCCACTCTTTGCTAAGGCCTTCGGTTTGCAGGCAAAGGCAGGCTTGAGCCAGGTGCTGGCGCGCGAAACTTCCTTGGATAGAGCCCTGGTGGAAATTGCGCAAATTCCAAACTTTTCCTTGTTACCTTGTGGCACTTCGGCGGCAGAAAACTTGAACCTGCTCGATTCCGAGCATATGAAGGCGATACTGATCGCACTTCGCGATCGCTACAAGTACATTGTGGTTGATACCCCGCCCGTGATTCCGTTTTCCGATGTGCGTGTGCTCGCGACCTTGGCGGACGCTGTGATTTTGGTCGGGCGTTACGGTTTAACCACCCGCAGGGCTTTGGCGCGAGGAGCCGAAATTTTGGAGGAGGTAGAGGCTCCCATCATTGGGGTGATGCTTAACGATATCGACATTACCTCCCCGGATTATCACTACTATAACTACGGTTTCAGCCGGACGATTCACGGCGCGCTGGATTATTACCAGAACGCAGCCACAACAGCAGTGGAAACCCCAAAGCCCGCCGATCCAGAGAAGGGTATCGGAGCCCACGCCTAGCGTGGGACGCCGAATTTAGGAGTCTTGAGAGCGGAGGCGTCCTGAAAATGGAGACGCGAGACATGCTTCAAAAAATGCCAAAGTCCCTGATTGCCTTTTCTGTCCTGGCCATTTTCTTCCTGGCCGGTCAGTTGACCGTGTATGCCCAGACTACTGAGCAACCCCCAGCCGCCAAGAACGACAACTCTGCAAGTTCGGGGGAAGAGTACAAGATTGGTTTCGGTGACGTGATCAATGTCGCCGTGTCGGATGCACCGGAATTCAATGGCAGGTTCCGCGTCTCGGAAGCGGGCTTAATCGAGATGATCGGCGTGCCGGAACCGATTCGGGCCGAGGGGCTAACTGATCGAGACCTCTCTCTGACGATTCGAGACCGGCTGATTGATTCCAAACAACTGCGGGACCCGAAAGTAAGAGTCTACATTGAGGAGTATCACGGTCGGACCATTTCCGTGGTTGGAGCCGTGGCCAAACCAGCGGTCTATAGTCTGCAAAAGCGGACCACCGTCTTGGAGGCAATCTCCATGGCAGGTGGCCCCCTGCCAAATGCCGGCGGCACCATTACCGTGATTCGCGGCAAAGCCGCCGCGGAAGCCACTGGAACGGAAGTCGGATCGGTCCAAATAATCGACATGAACAGGGCGGCAAAGGGAGAGTCGCTGGTAACCCAGGTCGAAGTGAAGAATGGTGATGTCGTCAGTGTCTCGGCTTCCCAGATTGTTTATGTGGTTGGAGCCGTGAAGAAGCCCGGTGGATACGTGATGAATAATCCGACGGAAGGAGTTTCGGTAGTTCAGGCCGTGGCCCTCGCGGAGGGGATGTACTCTACCGCGGCAACTCATCGAGGTCTGATTGTGCGGCAATCCACCAGCGATCACGGGCGGCAGGAGATTCCAGTAGATATAGCGCTCATGATGACGGGAAAATCGACTGATGTTCTTCTGGCGCCGAATGACATTCTATTCATTCCGGAAAGCGGATCGAAGAAAACCTTGAAAGCGATGGGAGAATTTGCGGTCACCGCGGCGACCGGAATCCTCACCTATGGCTTGGGCTACCGCCTCGGCTATGGCGCTTATTGACCTTCTTGTGCGCTCTCATTCGGGTCACCCAGTCTCTACAGGGGTGACTGCTCTGTAGTTCAGTATCGCAATTCTTGACTCGGACGCGGCTTGCGCAGATTCCCTTGAGGAATTCAAGTTTGCGTGGCACTACCCGCGATTTTCCTCATAGGCGCCGAAAACGCATCCCGAATCAGAGGAATTTTTAGGAACTCTTGTACACAGCGTGACGCTTCTCGTATTCAATCACAGCATTGCAAAGGGGCAAAAATGGGTGAACCAAGGATTCCAAAGATCGCCGTTATCGGGTGCGGGTATTGGGGACAAAATCTGGTCCGGGATTTTGCTGGACTGGGCGCGCTAGCCGCAGTCTGTGATGCAGACTCCCAGAAATTGGAAAAGCTTGTAGTCGACGCCGCCGTCATGAAAACCCCGCGATTTGAAGATGTATTGGAGCGTCGCGATATCGAAGCGGTTGTCATCGCCGCGCCTGCCGCGCAGCATTTCGCTCTGGCAAAGAAGGCCCTGCTCGCAGGTAAGGATGCATTTGTCGAGAAGCCGCTTGCTTTGCATCTCGAGGAGGGCAAGGAACTCGTCGAACTGGCGCAGAAGCGCGGGCGCATCCTGATGGTCGGTCATCTCTTGCACTATCATCCGGCAATCAACGAGCTGCGCCGAATGCTGCATTCCGGAGAGTTGGGGCGCGTCGAATATATCAGCTCCTCACGGCTCAACCTGGGGAAACTGCGCACCGAGGAAGATATTCTCTGGAGTTTTGCCCCCCACGATATCTCCGCAATTTTATATCTACTGGAAGAAACCCCGACGCGCGTGGTCGCGCAGGGCGCAAGCTACCTGAACCATCCGATCTCCGATGTAACCCTCACCATTCTGAATTTTGCCAGCGGCGTCAAGGCTCACATCTTCGTCAGTTGGCTCCATCCTTTTAAGGAGCAGAAGCTGGTGGTCGTAGGCAACAAGAAAATGGTGGTTTTTGACGACACCCAGGCAGAGCAAAAGCTGGTTGTCTATTCCCACCGCGTTGATTGGATCAATCGCATGCCGGTAGCCCGAAAAGCTGAAGGAGAAGTTATTCCACTCAGCAAGGAACAACCTCTAAAGATCGAATGCCAGCATTTTCTGGGCTGTGTGCGAGACCGCAAAACCCCGAATACCGACGGCGAGAACGGCTTGAAGGTTCTCGCCATTCTGCACGCTGCGGGCAAGTCCATCCGCGAAAATGGCCACCCCGTTTCCATGAATCCCCCCGCAGCACCACGTTTTTATGTGGATCCCAGGGCCGTCGTGGACGAGCCATGTGAGATCGGAGACGGAACTAAAATCTGGCATTTTTCGCATGTCATGAAGGATTGCCAGATTGGGGCCAAGTGCAACCTTGGGCAAAACGTCCATGTGGCTTCCGGCGTGCGCATCGGTGACAACGTCAAAATTCAGAATAACGTCTCGCTCTATGCCGGTGTGGAACTCGAGGATGACGTGTTTTGCGGTCCTTCGATGGTGTTCACGAATGTCACCACCCCCCGCAGCCACGTTAATCGAAGATCGGAATATCAGCGGACACTTGTAAGAAAGGGTGCTTCGCTGGGAGCAAATTCCACGATTGTGTGCGGCACGACGATTGGGGAATACGCATTTATCGGCGCGGGCGCTGTTGTTACGCGCGACGTCCCTCGGCACGCCTTGATGGTGGGCGTCCCAGCGCGCCGCATCGGATGGGTCTGCCAATGTGGGGTCACCTTGCAAATGGAGAGCGAAAAAGGCACCTGCTCCGAGTGCGGGAAGAACTATATTCTGCAAGGGGAGGATATCTCGCTGATGGTTGAGGATGTAGCCCCCAACTTTCAGCCACTACAGCGTCTCGCAGCCTCCGCGGGAGCCGATTAGCCATCAGCAATTCGATCAGGGAGAGTTTCATGCCAGCTTGGGTTCGGCGTCGGCGCCGAGTGGTGCTTCACGGATTGCCTTATTTTTGCGCGAAGCTCCTGAATATTCTGGAAGCTGAAAATTGGGATGTTCGTTACCAAGCCCAGCATTCTCCGTGGGGGCTTCTAAAATTGCTCGTGGACTTGGCGCGCTGTGACTTGGCCTTCACTTGGGGCGGCCGCATCAGCATGGGAATGTTTCTCTGGGCTGCCCGCTGCTTAAGAAAAAAGCACGTCGTCATTTTGTGGTGTGGCAGCGACGTGCTGTACGCCAAAGGAGATCTAGAAGCAGGCCGAAGAAGCCGCTGGGTAGCAGAAAAGCTCCATTGGGCAGTTTCCCCTGTTTTGACGGAAGAGGTGAGAGCACTCGGACTCAAATGCGAGTACGTCCAGACGTCGTTCGTGGATCTGGTCAAGAACCTCTCCCCGCTCCCTGAGAAATTCTCCGTGTTAGCGTTTGTCCCTGGGCTCCAAAAGTCATCCTTGTATGGCCTCGACCAGATCCAGGCCGTGGCGGCAGCCATGCCAGATGTGGACTTCAAAGTTGTGGGATGGCGGGAAGGGATCCATCCGAACGGGCCGCCCAATCTGAGGTTCCTTGGCCGGAGTGAAGATTTGACGCTTTTTTATCAGCAGGCCACAGTGCTCTGGCGTCCCGTTTTGCACGATGCGGGAGTCTCTTTCATGGTATTGGAGGCGATGGCTCAAGGTCGCCACGTTATCTACAGTTATTCTTTTCCGACGTGCGTCCGGGCCACCTCAATTGCAGAGGCGCAGCGGGAGCTGGAGCGATTGCGCTCGCTCCATCTGTCGGGAAAATTGCCAGTGAACGAAGCCGGCGCAAAGATTGTTGCCGAAGTGTTCAGCCCCGAGAAGGTTCGTTCGACCCTTTTCCGCAAGTGGGATGAAATCATTCGTCCTTCTGCCGAGAATTCCACCAGTTGTCCTGAGCAATATGAATTCAGCAACTCTTCTCCCATCCGCAGGCGAAGTACGGAAGCATGAATAGCGTGCGCAAAAAGCGCCGTGTCCTCATTCATGGCCTTTATTATTGCGGGCGGATGCTTGCTGAACATTTGAATGGAGGAGATTGGGAGTTCCGGTATTACCGGGATAGTGGCCTGAACAACCTGGCAGCCATGGCGCGAGAGTTGGCCGCTTGCGATCTGGTTTACCAGATTGGGGGAAGGCGCACGGCGGGCAAGTTTCTCTGCGCGGCCAAATTGCTTTCCAAAAAGAAAATCGTTATGCACTGGACAGGCAGTGACACTTTACTGGAACAGGACCGCGGGCCGGAGGCGAGCACTGCGCGGTGGGTGATGCAAGACATCCACCATTGGGCCGTTTCGCAGTGGATTGGGCAGGAGGTTGCCGGTCTCGGTGTTTCCTGTGACTGGGTGCCGATCCCTTCCTTTTACGTACCGGAGGCGCCCGCACCGCTTCCACAAGACTTCTCGGTGTTGGTCTATGTTCCGGGTGTCCGGTGCGGCGATTTATATGGGTTGGACCGCATTCTCCAGGTGGCGAAATCGTTGCCGGAAATACGATTTAATTTGGTGGGCTTCGTTCAGGGACGCATCCCGAATCCACCCAGCAATCTAAAAATCCACGGTCGGCTGCCGGACTTGCGGGATTTCTATCATCGTTCGTCGGTGGTATGGCGCCCTTCCCGGCACGATGGATTGTCTTGCATGGTGATGGAAGGTTTGGGTTACGGACGCCACGTGATGTGGACCTATCCTTTCCCTGGCTGCTTGCAGGTACAGTCAGCGGAAGAGGCACACGATCACATTGCCAGGCTGAATGAGCTGCAAAAGCGAAGGCAATTGCAACTAAATGCCGACGGACCTCGCTCTCTCGCTCAGGAGGGTTATCTCCCGAGTCATCTGAAACAGGTCATCCTGCAGCGCCTGCAGGCGATTGCCGAGGCATGAAGTTTGCATCCTTGAAGCGAATTGCCCATTTCATAGCACGACAGCAATCCTGAAAAGAACCGATCAGAGACATTGGCACCAGTGTTTTATGCGGAATATGCGTTCCTGAGGCGCCTACCACACCCATGAGAGGAGTTCGGATGGCAATGGACACTGCGACCGCGAGACGCAACGGATCGTCCGTAAAGTGGATCAGTATCGTCGGCGCTAGGCCGCAGTTTGTGAAACTCGCTCCGGTCACCCGCGCCATTGCAACACACAATGCGTTGAATCGCTATCCGCGCATTGACCACTGCATCATCCACACCGGCCAACATTACGACCGGGAAGTGAACAAACTGTTGTTTCACCAGATGCAGATTCCCGAGCCTGATTACAACTTGTCCGTGGGGTCGGGGTCCCACGGTCAACAAATTGCCAGGATGATCGGCAGGCTTGAGCCGATCTTGCTGTCCAGGCCGCCAGACTGGGTTGTTGTCTACGGTGATACCAACTCCACCCTGGCCGGGGCGATTCTGGCCGCTCGACTCAACTTGCCCACTGCCCATGTGGAAGCGGGTTGCCGAAGCGACAATCTCGAAATGCCTGAAGAGCAGAATCGCATTGTGACCGATCATTTGAGCAGGTTGCTGCTGGCGCCGTCACAAATGGCGGTAGAAAATCTGCACCGCGAGGGCATCGGCACCAAAGACGACCCCCTTCAACGCACTATCACCATGGTCGGCGACGTCATGTACGATGCGTTGCTGCATGACTTGCCGCTCACTGAGGTCACTGCCGACGAGACACTAAGAGATTTTGGGCTGGAAAAGCAGGGATATTACCTGCTGACTGTCCACCGAGCGGAAAATACGGACCGCTTGGAAAATTTGCGAGTCATTTTGGAGACTGCGAGCAATCTTGACTTGCCCGTGCTTTTCCCCGTGCATCCAAGGACCCAGCACATTATTGAGACTGCCGGAATTATCCTCAATGGAAAATTACGGGCGGTAGCTCCCCTGGGATACTTCGAGATGCTCGCGCTCGAGAAGCATTCCCGGAAAATTCTCACCGACTCCGGTGGGGTTCAAAAAGAGGCCTTCTACCTGAAGGTGCCATGCGTGACGCTGCGAGACCGGACGGAGTGGCCCGAAACTGTCTCGTTGCGGACCAACTGCACAGCCGGGATCAGCCGTGACTCCATTCTGTCCGCCGTCGCCACTCCATCGCCCGACCCCTGGCCTGTAGCCTGCCCCTACGGTGAAGGGAACTCCGCTGACAGGATCTTGACGGAGTTGCTGGCCGCAACCGGTCATCGAACGTTTGCCGCGCCATAACACTGCGGTCAAAATTTAAGGACATACTAAACCGCAATCTTAAATCACCTCGCGAATCTATGCCGAAAAAGTCCGCAAAAGTTGTGCATCTTACTTCGGTGCACTCCGCTCTAGACCCTCGGATCTTTCACAAAGAGTGTAAATCTCTGGCCCGAGCAGGGTTTGCAGTCACCGTCGTCGGGCCATATGTGAACGATAGAGTCTCTGAAGAGGTGCAGATCAAAGCCATCCCTCAGGTACAGTCTCGTATCGAGCGCATGACCAGAACGGTTTGGCGTGTCTACCGTGAGGCCTTGAAGCAGCAGGCGGATATCTATCACTTTCACGACCCGGAACTCATCCTCGTCGGGTTGTTGCTGCGCGCCAGCGGAAAAGCGGTCATCTACGACATTCATGAAGACGTCCCAAAAGATGTGATGTCCAAGGAATATCTTCCTTCCTGGAGCCGGCGTTTAATTTCGGCCCTGGCAGGAAAGTTGGAGACATCCTGTTCTGGGTACTTCTCCGCGCTGGTTATCGTCACGCCTTCGATCGCCAGCAGATTCACCAGCATCAATAAGCGCATCGCGATTGTGCGCAACTATCCGTATGACAAAGAGATTGTCATTCCAGAAGGCACTTCACCTTGGAGTGCGCGGAGAGCGTCGGTCGCCTACATCGGAAACATTTCTCCAGAGCGAGGAATTCGGGAAATGATCTCCGCCCTCGGGCTTTTTCCCGAGGACTTGCCGGCGACACTGGAGTTGGCTGGCAATCGAGAGATTGAAGGCATAGCCCCTGGTGAATTGGAAGCCCTACCGGGATGGAAGCGCGTCAGACATTACGGAATTTTAGACCAGCCAAGCACCTTCAGGATTTTGCATGAAGTGCGCGCAGGACTCGTTCTCTTTCAGCCGGTGCCCAACCACATTGAGGCCATGCCGCAGAAGATGTTTGAGTATATGGGAGCCGGCATCCCGGTGATCGCTTCCGACTTTCCGCTTTGGCGGCGCATTTTAGGTGATTCGGGATGCGGCATTTTTGTGGATCCGAGTGATCCCAAAGCCATTGCCAAAGCCATCGAATACGTTCTGACGCATCCGGAAGAAGCGGAAAAGATGGGCAAACGCGGGCGCGCCGCAGTCATAGAGCGCTACAACTGGGACACTCAGGCTCGGGAACTTGTGAAGCTCTATATAGGGTTGGGACAAACATGTGTGGCATAGCGGGAATCGTCGCGCCCGCCGGCGTTGACCCGCAAGCGCTCATGGACATGACTCATCTGATCCGCTACCGCGGACCCGATGGTTTCGGTTTCGCTTACACAGTTCCAGGAATCGAATCGCCCGTCCAGGTTATTCATAACCAGAATCGCCTTCCGAATGTAGCCCGGCCGGTCCTTGGCCTCGGCAGTCGCCGCCTGGCAATTCTCGACGTCTCCTCGCAGGGCGATATGCCGATGCAAACCGAAGATGGTGAGTACACCATCGTTTTCAACGGAGAAATCTACAACTACAAGGAAATTCGCGAGGACTTGCGAGCCAATGGCCGGCGTTTTCATACCGGCACCGATACCGAAGTGATTCTGCAGGCTTATGCCGAATGGGGTGAAGAGTGCTTGCAGCGCTTCAATGGAATGTGGAGTTTTGCCCTGTGGGACAGGCCGAAGCAGAGATTGTTTTGCGCGCGCGACCGCTTTGGCGTGAAGCCTTTTTATTACGCGCTCTGCGACGGTAATTTTTATTTCGGTTCGGAGATCAAGCAGCTCCTGCAAGTGTCCAACATGCCCCGCCGTGCGAATCCGCGCATGGTATTCGATTTCCTCGAATGGAGCCTGATGGATCATTCTGAAGAGACCTTTTTCCAAGGTGTTACTCAACTGCCCGGGGGACACTCCTTAATTCTGGATCTGTCCGTTCCTCTGCAACCCAGCCTCAGAAGATACTGGGATCTTCGAATTCAACCCCTTGAAGGCTTGACGCCAGATGAGGCCACCGAGGAGTTTCGAGCAAGATTTCGCGAGGCAGTGAAAATCAGGCTGCGCAGTGACGTTCCGGTGGGTGTTTGTCTCAGCGGTGGTTTGGACTCCTCTGCCATCTTATGCCAAGCCAAGAAAATCGAGCCGGGGGTTGAAATTCAAGCCTTCTCGGCTTGTTTTGACAATAAGGAGTTGGACGAGCGGGAGTACATGCGGGCCGCGATTGCGGAAGTGCGCGGCCGTGGCCATCAGGTCTTTCCCCGCGGCCAGGTTTTTTGGGACGACGCCGAGTCCCTGGTTTTTCACCACGACGAACCGCTTGGCAGCAGCAGCACAGTTTCCCAGTGGAAAGTGATGCAAGCGGCGCGGGATAAGGGCGTTCCGGTCATGCTGGGGGGACAGGGTGCGGACGAAATCCTCTGTGGCTACCAAAAGTTTAGATACCTATATCTGTGGCAATTGCTGAAAGCGGGCGATGCGAGAGTGGTACGCGAACTTGCTCTTTGGATGAAGAACGGAACGCGGCGTCATGGCGCTTTCGCATCCGCTGGCCGGTACTTGCCCGCGGCGCTTCGGCAGCGCTTCTCCCCGGCAGAGAGGCTGTGCAACCAGGACTTTTTGCAAAATCATAGTACGACGCAGGAAAACTTGGGCTTTGCAAACACCCTGGCAGAGCGCCAGAAGGTGGACCTCACCTATTCAAGTATCCCCGCGCTCTTGCGGCACGAAGAGCGAAACTCAATGGCCCATTCAGTCGAGTCACGTTTGCCATTTCTGGACTACCGGTTGGTGGAATTCGCCGTGAATTGCCCGCCCGAATTCAAATTACGCGATGGCTGGAGCAAATGGCTGCTGCGCAGCGCCATGAAGGGCATTCTCCCGGAAAAAGTTCGCTTGCGGAAAACCAAACTCGGTTTTGATGCTCCAGTGGCCGATTGGATGCGCTTCGGTATGCAGAATGGACACCGGGATCTCTGGGACGGTCCGCAGTTGAAGATGGGGAGATTTCTCGACAAAGAAAACTTCGGCAGGGAGTGTCAAAAGTTCCTTCAAGGAAATTCTACTGCGCTCCCTGCCGACTCGCTATTCCGGGGAGTTTCCCTGGAATTATGGGCGCAACTTCAAAACGCCTCGTGACACCGTGGTTTCCGGCACAGGCAAGGGACACCGAAGTTTCGTTGGCAGAGGTTATTAGGAGTCGGACTTATGGCCGTGATTTCCACAGCATTTCTACCTTTTCACCGTGCTCTGATCGAAGAGGAAGAAATTCAAGGCGTTCTCGACGTTTTGCATAGCGGGTGGTTGACCACCGGCCCCAAAGTGCGGCAGTTCGAGAGCGCTTTCGCGCAATACGTCGGCGCCAAACACGCGGTCGCCTTCGGATCGTGTACGGCTGCTCTTCATCTGGCTCTTGCCGCGATCAACTTGCAGGAAGGCGACGAGGTCATCCTACCCACGATGACCTTTGCCTCCACCGGCGAGGTGGTGCTCTATTTCAAGGCCCGGCCCGTGCTGGTCGACTGCGCAAAAGACTCCTTCCATATGGACCCGGAAGCAATTGAATGCGCCATCTCACCACGCACGAAGGCCATCATTCCTGTTCATTTTGCGGGTATTCCGTGCGACATGGACGCCATCCTCGCTATCGCCGAAAAACACGGCGTTAAGGTCATCGAAGATGCGGCTCACTCCCTCCCGACGTACTACAAGGGCCGTATGATTGGCACCATCGGCGACATGACCTGTTTTTCATTCTACGCGACGAAGACCCTCACCACCGGCGAAGGCGGCATGATTACCACCGAGAATCCTCAGCACGCGGAAAGGCTGAGGATTTTGAGCCTGCACGGTATCAGCAAGGACGCCTGGAAGCGTTACACCGCGGAAGGAACCTGGCGCTACGACATTCTGGAAACAGGCTACAAATACAACCTGACTGACATGCAGGCGGCACTCGGTCTTGCCCAGCTATCGAAATGCGACGCCATGCGCGAAAAGCGGGCGGCCATTGCAGATTCCTACATCCGGGCTCTGCAAGGGCTTGAAGCGTTCAGAACTCCGATAACCCCGTCCGATGTCCAGCACGCCTGGCATTTGTACGTTCTCCAGGTGAACTCTGGCGCTCTGCGAATCGATCGAAACCGCGTGATTGAGGAATTGAAAAATCGCGGCATCGGAACTTCTGTCCACTTCATTCCTTTGCATCTGCATACCCTGTATCAGCAACTCGGATACCGAGTGGGAGAATTCCCGAACGCAGAAGAACGATTTGAAGGTTCGATCTCCCTTCCGATTTATCCTGGTTTGACAGAACTCGAAACAGATCGCGTGATCGAAGCGTTGCATGACATCGCGCGGGAATTCAGGCATTGAGGCGGAGATGAGCGCCACATTTTACGCGAAAGCAGGGAAGCGCGGTCTGGATGTGCTCGGATCCAGTCTCGGCTTGCTGTTCCTTTCGCCGCTCTTTTTGATTGTCGCTGTCCTGGTGAAGGCCAGCAGTGCCGGCCCAGTGTTTTTCAGGCAGGTGCGTGTAGGCCAATTACAAAGACCATTCCGCATTTTCAAGTTTCGTTCGATGAGGGCCGGCAACCCGGGCAGGGGCGGAATGCTCACGGCGGACGGAGATCCTCGCATTACTCCTGTTGGGCGATTCCTGCGGAAATCGAAACTCGATGAGTCTCCACAACTGATTAATGTGTTTCTGGGCGAGATGAGCCTGGTCGGTCCGCGGCCGGAAGTGCCGGTGCATACCGCGAACTATACGGCCGAGCAGCGGCAGGTCTTCGCGCACAAGCCAGGTATCACCGGCCCGGCGGCAATCGCCAGCGGGGGAGAAGAAGAATTGCTTGCTCGCCAGGCTGATAAGCTCGACTTCTATCTCACTATCCTGCTTCCCGCGAAACTTTCCATGGATCTGGACTACTGCTCCAAAATCAGCGCCGCGGAAGATTTGCGGCTAATTTTCCTTACTTTCGCAAGCATTTTCGGGAAGCCGTCGTCTCGGAATCCTTTGTTGGGCTTGCCAGAAAAGCAGAGCTAGCGGTCGGAAATGAACTGGTGACAGGAAAGTTTATGCAAATGGAAAACAGATCCGGGCAGCCCTCGCTGGTGTCCGTGGTCCTGGCGACATACAACGAAGCTGCCAATATTGAAAAGTGCCTGGATTCCCTTCGCCGGCAGGATACACCCGGCTTTGAAATCGAAATTCTTGCGATTGATGGAACGTCCACCGACGGAACGTGTGAATATCTGGAAAGAGTTGCCGCAGAGGATCCCAGGGTTCGCGTTTTCAGGAATGAAAAGCAAAGTACCCCTTTCGCATTCAATATCGGCATTCGGGCGGCAAAAGGGAGCTTCGTCTGCATTTTTGGATCGCACACGGTCTACGCCAAGGACTATGTCTCAGTGTGTTTGCAGGAGCTGCTGGCCAAAGATGCGGCTGTGTGCAGTGCGCGAGTCTTCACTGAACCTGCGTCCGGCAAATTGCAAGCCCGTCTTGTAGCTTACGCCTTTTCCCACCCGTTTGGCTCATCGGGCAATTCGTGGAGGACCCAGCCGGAAGGCTACGGCGAGGCACTCGGCTACATGATCTTCCGAAAGGACGTGCTGCTGGAAGTCGGTGGCTATTCGGAAGTACTCCTTCGGAACCAGGACAATGATGTCAACGAGAAGATTCGCGGGCTGGGTTATAAACTTTACTGCACCTGGAAGACCCACTGTTTCTACCAGCCCAAAGAGACCATCCAGGAACTCTTCAAGTACGCCTACCGCAATGGATTCTGGAACCTGATTTCGTTTAGGCAGAACAATTCTTCAATGCACTTGCGGCATTTTATCCCCTTCCTGTTCGTACTGGGCTTGCTGGGGACTGCTGTGCTCGCGCTTCTCGCGCCATTTATTCCTATACGCGGACAGGCGTTCCTGGTTGTCCCGTTCGCGGCAATACTGCTGGCGCATTTGGCCGCGGGAACCATGGCGGCATTGCAAACCGCTTTTACGAAAAAAGATCTCGGCGTGTTATTCCTGCCGCTCATTTTTTTCGGATTTCACGCTGCCTATGGTCTGGGGACTTTTGCCGCTCTTTTGACCAGAGCCGGACCCCACGGTGATTTTCGCAAGCAAGAAAGCATTCCATCGGTCGAGGTCTGAACTGGACCGTTGTCGTCTTCTGTCGGCAGTTTACTGCGTTCCGCTCATCACTTCCGAAAGGCCTGCCTTTCCCCACGTTGTGCTTTCCAGCAGATCGATCATCCTTTGACCGCCAAAATTGGCAACAAACTTTTCGAAGCGGCCGGTAAACTGCGCGCGCCCCAGGCCCTGGTGGAGGCGAACCCTCAGCGGCAGCTTTAGGCCAATTTCCGTGAATTCAAGGGCATCGAATTCGTAAGGATGGCAATAAAAGACGAACGGGTTTTCCTCCATGATTTGTTGCGCGAAATACCGGCTGAGGAAACCCGGCAACAACCGATGATAACCCCCGCCCCCGACGGGCAGGTTGATTCCGAATTGCCGTGAGGTCGCAATCGGCAGTTCATGGATGGACAGCCCGTCCGAAAGCATGATTTGCAATGGTGCACGCGGCCAGCAGGGAATTCCGTAGCGCCGCCCGCGTACCGGGAATATGCTGGAATCGTAGACAAAACCCTCTTCCGCGAGGATGGGAAGGGCCCACAGCGTGTTGCCGATGATGGAGAAATCCGGCGCGCGATATCCAACTACGCGTGTGCCCGCCGCCTGTTCCAACAAATCCTTGCAATTTCGGACATCTTCCCGGAACTCGGCCTGCGTCTGCTTGAATATTTCCAAATGGCCGTAGCCATGGCAGGCGAGTTCGTGCCCTGAACTGTGAATTTCCCGCACGATGTCCGGGAACTGTTCCGCAAATTTTCCCAGAACAAACATCGTCGCGCGTATCCCGGCGCGCTCCAGCAGTTCCAAAAGGCGCCGAGTGTTGTCGGCGGACCTGGAAGTAATTGGCAGTGTCCGATCCCACGTGGATTGCGGCCAGTCCTCCACGTCTACTGAAATGGCCGGTGGACTATACGCTAGGCGCTCAGCCATACGTGATAGTCCATCCCCGCGCCTGGAATCTTATGGACCTGGACGTCGCTAAAGCCGGACTCGCGGCAAAGCAGTTCAATCCCGTTGCGATCATAAAAATAAACCGGGCAACTCCTCACCCAGTAGCGAAACTTTCGAAACGGTGTGCGGAACCAGTGCTTGCTTGGAAAAGAAAGAACAGCGGAGGTTCGGATGCCACTCCTTAAGGCCCGAAGAAATGGTCGAGGATCCTCAACATAATCCAAAACACCCATGACGATTGCATGATCGCACTGTGGGATTGCAATTTCGGGAAGTGAGCCCTTTATAATCGTGCAATTCTGCTCTCTCCCCGCGTTGACGAGCCTTTCGCGCAGAAGCTTTAGCATTCCGGGCGCCGGATCGACCGCGACCACGTGTGCTGCCCCGCGTTTTAGTGCTTCGATGACATATGGGCCGGAACCGCAGCCGATGTCCGCAAGGGTTTTGCCGCGAAGATTCCCGAGTCGCTCAAAGGACAATTGGAAGCGGACAAACATGTCGCTGCGATAGTTTTCATCCACCCAGCGCATGAACCGCCCGCGCTTTTTATCGTATAGCGAGTCAAAGGCAGGCGCGAACCCGTCGAAGAACTTTGCTGCGGCAGCCGTCGAACCCGCAGACGCTTGAACCGCCTCCGTACTCGATGCCGCCGACTGGAAATTTCCAAGATTGGACATTAGTCCCCCGATTACTCAAAGTTTTTCTAATTTGCTAATTATCCCAACGCCGGAAAAGCACGCACGCATTGACATCTCCAAAGCCGAAACTCGTTTTCATGGCAATCCGGGAATGGGCGCGAACGGCTGTTTGCGGCACCCGCGGACGCAGTTCCGCAATTTCCGGATTGAAATCCTCGCAGTTAATGGACGGATGCAGAAAGCCATTCACTAACTGCAAAATCGTGGCCACTGACTCCATCGAGCCCGCAGCGCCAAGACCGTGCCCGATTAAGGACTTTGTGGCATTGATCCAGGGCATCTCAGCAAGATTCCGCCCCAGAGCAGCCGAAATACATTTGATCTCCTTGGCGTCCGCCCCCGTGCCCGTCAGATGCCCATTGATGTAATCAATGTCCTCGGGTTTAACCTTCGCTACTTCCACTGCTTGCTTTACGCAACGCTGAATCCCCTCCGGGTTGGACGCGGTTATGCTCCCCCCGTTTCTTTGTCCACCGCTATTGCTGTGGCCGCCCAGGACTTCGGCGTAGATACGTGCCTTTCGGGCTTGCGCTGACTCCAGACTTTCAAGCATCAGGATCGCCGCCCCCGCGGAGGGCACCAGGCCTCCAGCGCTGGCGCTAAGAGGACGCGCAGCCGCCCGAGGATTTTCGTTGGATTGCCGCATGGCAACGCGAAGCGCGTCGAGGCACGCCCAAGTGTAAATCGACGCCGGCTCAGAACTGCCCGCGAGCACCCGGTCAATCCTGTCTTCGCGGATCATCCAATACGCATCGATCAGCGCTTCGCTTCCCGTCGCGCAGGCGCTGCTGTTGGAAGTGACTTGCCCACCCAATCCCAGTAGTCCACCCACGCAAGCGCTCATGCAACTGCTCATCACCCGTTCGGCGGCGCTGCTGCCCAGCCGGCGCACCCGGCCTGCATTTGTCTCCGGCGCAACGAAATCGCCTATCGTGTCAATCCCACCCACGCAGGTGCCGATGATAGCGGCTGTGCCCCAATCGGCATCGGAGTCGGGTGTAGGCAACTCCAACCCCGCATCGCGCCAGCATTCCACGGCGGCGATCGCGCCGTATTTCATCGAGGAGTTGGAGTTCTTAAACAGAAGCGGTCCCATGCATCGCTCAGCGAGCTCGTCGGACACCGGAGGGACGCCCACGACCTGGCATCCGAAGTTCAGATCTTTCATCTGTTGCGAGAAGGCGAGCCCGGATCGCCCTTCGCAGAGAGCAATGCGATAGGCATCCAGGCCTACCGCGTTTGGCGCAACTACGCCCATCCCCGTAATAACGACCCTAGCCAATGCGTTTCCTCTTTGCCCTCAAAGGTTTCTTGGTCCAATAAACTCAGCGGACAAAATTAAGCGGCGATTTTCTTCTTGCAAATGAAGTCCACGGCGTCCCCGACGCGCTCGAAACGCTCCATCTCTTCGTCGGAGATCGAAATCTTGAACCGGTCCTCCGCTTCAAGGATGATGTCCACGAAACGCGCACTGTTGACCTTGAGGTCGTCCGTCAACAGGCTCTCGTCGGAAATGGTGCTCAAATCGGGGATCCGAACGTGAGGCTTGATCATCTCCAGAAAGTCTTGCCGAACTTGTTCACGATTCATTGCCTGCTCCTTATTTGGTTTTTGGAAGACTTCTATTAGTGCCATTCACTGCGGAAACGGGTGACATTGCGTCCGTATTCCAGAGCACTCCGTTCCCACAGACGACGGCTTTGCAAAGCAAAATTCCTGCTTCACTGAACATCTGCACGCTTGCCCGCACGCGACGCTGGCGCCAGGCAAGTAATTCGCTGCGCATGACCACGGTGTCGCCCGGATAAACGGGCTGCAGCCATTCGACTTCAGAATTGGTGAACAGGAAGCGATATCTCCTTGCATTTTCCAGCCCCGTTTCAACCGCCAGCAAGTACAATCCTTGTGCGACCATGCCGCATTGGCACATCGCCTCCAGCAGAATCACTCCAGGAGTGATGGGGCGATCGGGAAAGTGTCCCGTAAAAAAGTTGTGATTTTTTCTGAAGCAGTAGCGCGTCACGATATGCTTGCCGTCCGCCTCGAGAAAGTCGTCCACAAATCGGAAATTCTGCCCATACGGCAGGAGTTCCATGAGCTCTCGAAGACTTACTTCTGATTCAGTTTTTGCGATCTCCGTCAATGATCCGCTCCTGCAATTCCGACTAGTGTCCGGTCGAATTTGCGCCCGTCATTTGAATCCGCACGCCGCCCCAACTCAATCCAGAGCCGACGACCGCCAGATTGACGGCACAATCGCCCAGCGAATCCCAATTCTGCGAGAGGACTGAAGGCGCCCCTGCCGCCCCGCAGTTTCCAAATTTCGCGACATTTGACAAATGCCGCGACTCCTCAATTTTCAGTCGTCCACATACGCCTTCCAGCACGCGAAGATTTGCCTGATGACCGACAAAATATTCATCTGTGGCCGCGTCGCCGTTCTTATGCGATCGGAAATACTCCACCATCTCCGCGGTCCTGCGAATCGCGAACAGTTGCACTCGATGCCCCTCTTGCGCAAAATGCCCGCCCGCGGGAATGGTAATTTGGTGATGGCCGGCCGGGTCAGTCTGGAATGTTGACGCAACGATGCGCCGCGGCGAGGGCACTCGAGGGGAAAGAATGGCTGCCGTGGCGCCGTCTCCGAACAACACGGCACTCTTCCGATCGGAGTAGTCGATCGTTCTTGTAAATGCTTCCACGTTCAGAACCAGAATGAAATCAGGGAGCGTTTCCGGTTGCATCTGCGCGATGAAATGAATTTGCGCAGCAAAGCTTGCGCACGCAGCGGAGACATCGAACGCCAGCGCGGGCATTTCCATTGCCCCCGCTACCCGACACGCTTCGGCGGGGATCAGCATTTCTGGACAACAGCCGCCTGCGATCACCATCTTTATGGATTTCGCCTCGAGCCCGGCGCGACGTAGGGCGCAAAGTGCGGCTTCACGTGCCATATCCACTGTGGAAGTCGCGGAAGCTTCCGCAGATGCCCTGGTGTCCAGGTTTCGCGTTTCGCGGATGTATTCGAGCGACATCGTCGTGCGGCGTTCGCGGATTCCGACACGCTCTTCGATCCAATTGCAGTCCACCCCAATATCCAGGGATGCGAGGAAATCGTTATCAATCACGTTTGAAGGGTGAAAGTGACCTAGACCATGCAGGTACAGCACGATTCCTCCACGGCTGGGAACGTCCGGCTATGTCCGATCAAAATGGAATGATCTGCCAGTTGTGCTTCCGGTGATGCTGCCACAGCGGCCGCGAATCGGCCGTGATGCGAAAAACTGATGTCCAGATCAGCGGCCGTTCCATTCGCGAGTGCTAGAAAAGGAACGCGGCCGGAATACGCCAGGACCACTCGGGGTTCACCCAATGAATTGAGCAGCCTTTTGCCAATCCTCCGGGCCGCTAAGGATTCCTCCAAGGGACTTGGCACATGGGAATTGTTACCGTGAATTTCTTCGACAACCGAGGAGGTAAGATGTGAGCTTCGCGGTGTGGCGATCGCATGCACCCACTCGTGGGTTCGCCGCACGCGGATGTGGATGACTCGTGATCCGTGCGCGACCGTTGCAACACTTTCCGGCAATAGCGGTTCTGTTGACAGTGTCACCTCAAACTGCCGAGGTAGGAAATGTGCAGTGAATCCCTCTTTGAAAAGCAATTTAAAGGCTGCTTCTTTCGCAGCCCAGATTGTACTGAGAGTCGCTACCTGATCTCGAGATCGCCGCACAACGTTGCATTCCAGCGGGACTGTCACGCGCTCCAGATAGCCTAGAGCGTGATACGGCGGTGACTCAAAGTGATGCAAATCGATGATGTCGTTCCCGACCACAGTCCACCAATTCCGAGAGATGAAGACACTTGCACAACCGTAGTGCTCTTACATTTTTTGTATAACGTTGATCTTGCTCTGAATCTACAAACCGGGCTGCGGAATCGCGTTAACACTTTTTTAAAATGTGATGAACGTCGGCGTCCTTCCCCATCCGCCAGTCGCGCAGCAAACTACTGAAAACATGATGGTTGGATAAGACTGATAAACAGCGCAAGACCTTTTGAATAATTAATGGTGAAAACTAAACATGGAATCGCTCAAATCCCAGTTCCGCGAATCAAGGAAACGCTTCTCGCTTGACCGGATCAGCAACGTGCGGACTCGCCGGGCGCAAAGGAACCCCAGTTTTCGCATCTTGTTCACCATGTTCCGGGATTCCCCACTTGTGCCATAGATCGCCCAACGCAATCCGAACGCATTTTTCTGCTCTGCGTGCCTTGCCAGGTCCAGGAGGAGCTGAGTTCGCGGCTCACTCGGTGGCAGGCTCCACTGGCACACTCGGAGATATCCATCCTGCGAACCACTCTTTAGAATCAAGTAATCGTCCACGCCTGAACCGGCGGCGATCCTTTCATACTGTCCGTTCGGGTAGCGCCACCGCAAGCTTTCGCCGTCCTGGAAATAAGTCAGCAGTTCGCCTGCGTCCCGATCAGCACACTCCTGGTGGATTAGGATACTCTTCAGTGAGCTCCTGCTCCTGGCGAGCCGCAATGCTGGTTTCCATCCCACGCTCTGCGCGATTCCAGTGATTCCCAACGCGGCACGCTGCCAGCTTGCGAGGTTCAGAGTCTGCTTCGCTGCATCCCAAGGCTTTAAGACAAGAAGACATTCGAAAACGGGGAATTCCAAGGCCTGGCAACCGATTGTTCTGGCCCACCGATACAGGAAAGGCAGTGTACAAATCAAGGTTGGGTCCCAACCCATGGATTCGCCTTCTTCTAGCAACCTGCGCGACGCAATCAGATGGGTTGGCTGCCGGGAATGTTCGTGCCCAACAATTTTTGTGGAGCGGAACTCTTCATTCAGAAAAGTGTATTCCGATTTTGCGAGCACAAACTGTTTCTGACCGAATTGGGCGGCCATGGGAAGCAGGCACTGGTGGCCCACAATCTGGCCGTCGCAAGTTTCAAGAATGCCGTGGAGTGCCGGGCCGCGCGGGCTATTCTGCGTCCAATGGACGAATTCATCGAAAGGAATTTGCGAGCAAGTCTGGCGATTGTACTCGTCCAGAATGGTTCTGCTCGCGGATACGGGAAGCGGTCCACGAACCACCCGGAGGTTCAACAAGGCCCGTCCTCTGCAGCCTTCAATTTGGCGACTCGGCATTGCGTCTGACGTCGAAGACAACACTCAAAGACCTCGTCGATGATGAAACTTTGCAATTCGGAATGTTCCCTGGAACAACACCCGGCTGTATTCCATTTCGCGGTATCGCCAAAACCGAATCCTCAGGCGTTTGGAGAAACGCTCCCCAAATCCTCGCCCATGCTCAGGGGAAGAACTTCACCAGAGAGGATTCCCAGCCTCCGAGTCGCTTGAGTGGATACTGGTGCCGAATTACTCGCAGCATAGCCGGCGCCCGCAAAGGCTGCCATAACTCTGACGTCCAGCTCATGTTTCGGATTCACGTGCCCCTTTTCCTTTAGGAACGATAAGTTGTTATAGGCGGGCTGTCGGTAATTGGAGATCAAACCGCTTGCAAACGCATAACTGATCTCCAGAATTCCATCCTCGATCGATTTTCGCGCCGCAAACCCAACGCACTTGCGGATCTTCTCGAAGGAAACGCGGTAGTTTCGACGGTCCGAATTGTCCACGTGTTCCACCCGTGTCATGGGGTGCTGATTCTTGATTTTTTCTGCGATCTCGCTGAGTGTAAAATTCAACCGGTCGTCACCCACATTAAATATTTCTCCGCTCACCGCTTCCAGGGGAGCAAGGAAAACATCCACCAACGCTTGGGCGACATCTTGTACGTGGATGAAAGGTCGCCATTGATCGCCATTGAAAATCGTGATCACTTTTTCCTGGATCGCTCTTGCCGTAAGCAGATTCACAACCAGATCGAAGCGCGGCCGGGGCGCAAGGCCAAAAACCGTGGCAAAACGCAGGATAACCGGGTGGAAGATCTTCGAACGCGACTCCAGTAGAACCTCTTCCGATTGCAGCTTGGTTTGCGAGTACAGCGAAATCGGCCGGGTCTCCGAATTCTCGTCCATTAATTCTTCTGAGTCACCGTAGACACTGCACGTGGACGCAAAAATAAACCGCTCCACTCCATGACCTGCGGCGATCTCCGCCATCATGCGCGTTGCTGCGTAATTGATTTGGGAAGCATTTTCCTCGTCCTCGGCGCACGCCGGGTCTCCCACAATCGCGGCCAGATGGATCACGTTCCGAACGTTGGCCATGGCTTGGACGACATCCCGAATGTTTCGGCAATCTCCCTGAATAAACTCAAGGCGAGGATGGGTCAGGAAGCTGCGGATGGCGTCGTCGCCATACACCAGACTATCCAGCAGCCGGACCTTGCAACCGAGTGCCAGAAGTTTCTCGACAACCAGGCAACCGATATACCCCGCGCCCCCCACGACCAGAACGGTATCACCGGAAGCGTGAACAGTTGCCGAAGACGCCGCTGATTCGCGATGAAACATCCAGTCTTTTGCCCACCGCAGACCGCAGATTAACAGGACTGAACTGATGAAGAAAACAGTGGCGAACAATGGGGTCAGCCGCGTCTCTCCCCCCGATTGGAAACAAACAGTAACCACCACAGCCGCTGAGAGGGAAGAGCTCGCGAAGGCGCGCCGCAGTTTGTATTGCAACGTGTAGCCGCGCGATTTGGTGTACAGGCCAAAAAATGCATTAAACGCCAGAAAAATCACGGACAGCGGCAGCAGAATGTGCAAATAGTAGTGGAAAGAATTGGATTCGTGCTGTATCCGAGTGAAGGCTGAAGTTGGCCGCAGGTTGAGCCCACCGGCAACTAACGCAATCACCGCCGCATATTGAATTGCAAAGAAGTCCACCGAGACTCGAACAAGACGCTCAATCCAGCGATCCTTGCTAGCAGTCATTGAACCTTCTCCCGAGGAAATATCTCCAACTTCAGCATTTCAGTTGCAGTGACACCAAGATCACGAAGCGAGAGCAGAGCCCGGCGCATTACCACTCTGATGGCAATCCCTCCGGTCACCGCATAATCGGTTTCGGCAATCGCTGAGTTGTATGTTCCACGTACTGAGCTGGTTTTTACGTATCCTTATCATGCATTTCGCTTTATGAGATTTTGATTACACGGGTATGAATTATTGTCAGCGGGATGTTCTAAATCCTCTGGGCAAAGTCATATACGTCCTGATGCCGGCTTTCCCCTTAGAACAGATACTTAACGCCCACTTGCATGGTTCTTGCCCGGTGCGCATCAACCGGTCGCAGGAACGAATTGCCCGCCTGGCATGAAGAGTCCCCTGCGTTGTTGTTGTTTCCGCCATAGCAGGTGATAACGTTGTTACCCGCATTTCCAGGATTGGCCGGGTCATAGATCCGGAACTGCGTATGATTAAACAGATTAAACGTTTCCAGACGGAACTGCAGAGCCTGCCCTTCTTTTGGCAGGCTTATGTTTTTTTCCAGCGCCACGTCGAAATTAAGCCGGTTGGGATTCCGCATGTAGTTGCGGCCGGAATCGCCGTAAGTCAACCCCGTAGGAGCCACAAACGAAAAGCGGTTGCCAAGAACCGGCCCAAACGTGGTGCTGCTCAAGGGTATGGGCTGGTTCTGAGCTTTAACCACATCCGCATAGGAATCGGGCGCAGTACTCGCGGCAACGCCCGCATTGTCAATACCAGAAATACCGTCAATGCTGCCACCGTTGACAATGCTGAACGGCGTACCAGTCGCATAGAGTGTTATTCCCGTAAGCTGCCAGCCGGACCAGAGAGCTTTCTGGAAAGAAGAAAGCTCAGTGCAAGGTGCCTGGTTGGTGGGATCTGCCCCCATCCCCCCAAGATTGCACAAACCTTGGGCGAATTTAACCAGCGGCAAGTCATAAATATAGTTGATGTTGAGCAGGTGCCGTTCGTCGAAGTCCGAACTCGCCCGATTTTGCGAAAGAGCATACGCGTTTGGAATGATCGCTTGCGTGCGGTCCGAAGAATCGTCAATCGAATGGCTATACGTGTAGGAAACGCCGAGTGTCAGCGGACCCTTGGTGCGCCGCAGAGTAAACTGCAGAGCGTTGTAGCTGGAGTTGGCTACGTTTTGCAACGAGAAGATTTGCCCGATGGTCGGCGCGATAGCGTACCCAGGTTGCCTCGTATAGTTGGGATCTGGAATCGAGATGCTCGGCTGTGAATATCCGGTGCAGGCAGCAGCAAGGTTGTAAAAGATGGGGCTATTGGCCGGGGTGTACAGTTGGCCATTCACAAAGACGGAGCTGGCGTCAGGCGCGAATGAATTGCAAACGTTGGCCGTAAGTGGCTGGCCAGGCGCAAACGGATTTTGTGACGGGTTCACCGGCCTGAGCTGGTTCGTCTGGACTTCCGCGGTCAGGTGCGTTCCTTTGCTGCCAACGTAGGCCACCCCTGCAAGTAAATTCCACGGTAACTCGCGCTGAACGCTCAAACTCCACTGCTGGGCGTATGGCCAAACGGCTTTCGTCGGAATGGAAGTTACGTTCAACGGAAAAGCCTGCCCGCCGAACGAGCAAAAGCCCTGTTGTCCTGGCACAGTTTCCGCGGCGTTTCCTACGCACCCCCAATCGGTGGGGCGAATCTGCGTCATGTCCAGAACGCCTCCGGCATTCTGATTGCCGGCGCTCCCTTCCAGAGACCCGGTGTTCGCTTCATTGCCAGTGCCGTGCTCGAAGAATATCCCGTAGCCGGCGCGCACCGAAGTTTTGCCGTCGCCGAAAGGATCCCACGCGAATCCGAGGCGCGGAGCAGGGTTCACAAGATGATTCGTCATGCAGCTCGCGGGCACTGGCTGGCCATTCGCGTACTTGTCCACCCCGCAGCGGACGATTCCGTTGATGAGGTGGGGGTCAACATTGTTTACATCCAGCGGGACGGTGGGTGGAAACGTCCCAAACTCATAAGGTCCGTACTGCAAATAACCAGTGAATGGCTGGACCGAAACTTCCGACGCCAATTGCGAGCTGAATTGGCTCGGCACCCAGTTGTAGGAGGCGTTGTTCTTTTCCTGATACAGACCGAAGAAACTGACGCGGACACCAAGGTTCAGCGTCAACCGGCTGCTGATCTTCCAATTGTCCTGAACGTAAGGCTCTGCAATCTTGTAGTTATTGTGATACACACCCTGAGCGCTGTCCTGCTGGAAAGACTGCATTGCAGTCCCTCCAAGAAAATCCGCAAAGGCGTTTCCTGTGCTTGCGCCGTTATTCACGTTAGAAAAAGTGGCCAGCCCCTGCACGTCTCCGATAGTTGCACCAACCGGAGGATTCACCTCGTTCCGCTGCGCGATAATGAACAGCACGCCGAAATAGAGCGTGTGCTTCCCTAAAGCCAACGTGGCATCTTCCCGCGGGCTATACGTAGGGTTCGAGTGGTGCCATGGCATGTAACCCGTGTCCACGGCGAATCCCTTCCCTCCGTAGGCCGCGTTTGACCCTGCAATATTGAGCGCCGGGATTTTCCCTCCGCCCTGGTTGTTGAACAGGTACCCGATTCCGCAATTTGCCGGTAAACCCTGCAGCGCTTGAAAATTGTTGATGCAGGGAGCGTTGTCCAATAACGCCGGCCTGTCGAGACCGTTCGAGGCGACGCCTGGTCCCGGAATATTTGTCAGCGTGATGTGGTCGGTCGTATACGCCATGGCCACGTCATTGACGAATTTGTTTCCCCAAAGGCTGTTCCAGTGTAGGACCGAGCTGGTCCCCGGCCCGACGAACTTATTTTCCACGGTTGGAAAACTGTTATCGAAGATGCCCCACTGCGGCGAAGTCACCACCGTGTTCCATGAGTCATGGATGTACCGGAAATAGATTTTTTGCTTCGCGTTGATATTGTGGTCAATGCGGGCAATATTCTGCCACCACGTCGTTAGCGGCGAGACCGACGCGTCGTAGCACGAACCGATCGAGGAGTTACATCCGGTGGTTGAGGTGGGTGCGGGTATGAGGCCCGAGTTCAGAATCGACAGCGAACGCGGATCAATGGGTACAATGTTCGCAAAATACGCAGTAGGCAGACCATTCTGCGATCCCTTTGAGGGGCAGTCCGGCGCATACGGCACGCCATGTTGTTTTGCAGTCACTGGATCTCTCGCAAAGTTGATCACTGTGATGCCGTTTACACCTGGACAGGCGTCGGAAAAATCGCCTAGGACCGTCCCGGCTCCATAGGGCAGCGGCTGTCCAGTCAATTCTGAGTAATTTAGACACGCGTTGGACGGCTGCGCGGCCGCCATGCAATTCCGTTCCGCCAAGCTGGGAACGCCTTGGTTGTATGTGATGGGCTCTTTGTCGTGGCGGTATTCGGTGGAATAGAAAAAGAAAGTCTTGTCCTTAGCCTCGTTGTAGTGCCCCGGAATGTAAACGGGTCCACCAATGGTGCCGCCCGGCTCGTACTTCTGATACAGCGGCGCGCGGGGCGTCTGGTCGAAATAGTTGCGCGCGTTAAACACGTTATTGCGCGCGAAGAAATAGCCGTCGCCGTGGAAAGACGCGCCGCCGCTCTTCGTGCTGGCCAGAATCGTGCCCGAAGCGCTGCGTCCGTACTGGGCGCCGTAATTCGACGTCAAAACTTGCAACTCACTGATGGCGTCAATGCTGGGGTAAACGATTAGCGTGCTCTTGCTGCCATTAATGCTGGCGTTCAGAACGTCCCCACCGTCTACATCGTATGTGTTGTACTCCACGCGCCCGCCGTTCACGCTGTAATTCACGCTGCCTTTGACGCCCACCAGTGCTTCGTCCTGCCCGGTTTGGTTGCTCACGCCCGGGGCCAGCGCGATAAGTTGCGTAAAGTTCCGCCCGTTCAAACCGATGTTGGTGATTTCCTTGGTGGTGATCACCCCGACGATCTGCGCGTTTTCCTGCTCCACCTGCGTTACCGTCTGCCCTTCCACATTGACGTTGGTCGTGACCGTCGCGGGCACCAGGGTGATATCCACGCGTGAAGTCTCGCCGGCGGTTACAGTCACCGGCGCGGACTTGAAATCCTGAAACCCCTGCAGCGTAATGCGCAGGATATAGGCGCCCGGAGCGATTCCTCCGAACACGTATTCACCCTTTTCGTCCGAGGCGCCGGTTATGACTTCCCCGCTTGAGCTAACCAGGTTGACTGTCGTGCCGGGGATTACCGCTGCGGTGTTGTCCAGAACGGTTCCAGTAACTACGCCTGTGGTCGGCTTTTGGGCAAATGATTGGGGTGTGAGAACACAAATGAGTATGAATGCGCAAAGCAGGGCACGCCTGAATGTCACGCTAGTCTCCGAAATAGGAAAGCTGGGATTGACTGCGGACGATGGTCGCAGCCGGACTGTTACGCGGAAATGAGTTTACAGTTGAAATCCCGTCAATAAATCTCAAGGGGCAGTCATGTTAATTACCGGATTCTTGATCCTCCCGGGGAACTCATCGCCGCGGAAAGTTGTTCGGCTATTCCCGAACAGCACGCAATAACAGCTACTCCGTCCAATCCAATCGTGAAATTGTGTCGTGAATATCGCCAACTGCAAATTCGCTCTGTGGAAACTTCATCATTCAGAAACATCCTGCTCTTGCGCAACTAACAATTTCCCACACACTCGTAATCAGAGTTTTATCCGAACTTACTTCCATCTTCACTCCCTCTTAACACTGCTGGCAAATACTCCTGCCACACCGCCGGGCTTCCGTAGATCGCTTACAAAACATTTGAGGCGAAAAGGTGCCGGTTTGGTCGGCTTGATTCTGGTTAGTTCAGTCCAAGAAGCGAATCACATGGTGGCGCTCGACAAGTGAATCGAGAAGACCCACTTTTCCGTTTACCTTCACAGCGGACTGCTTGTGCGTCCGCCTTGCGATTGCGATGTGGTCAAAAACAGAGCCCCGTTCATTTCACGTGCTGCAGGCAGACGCTTCTCCTGGGCACTTAACTCCAACCTTGGTGTTTCGCGATTTGTGACTCTCGAATTGACTCTTATAGGAGACTGTCTGATGAAAAAATGTACGATTTCTATTCTCGCGGTGCTGGCCCTGGCCCTGTTCTCTGTAACGGGCGCCTCGGCGCAGACCACCGTTCTTGTTGGCGCAGGTTCTTCGGCTCTCTGGCCGTCCATTGCACTTTCGGCCGTTGCTGGCGACCCGGTCACCCACGTGCCCGCCCTTTGCGGCACGAACCTGTGGACCGGTGGCAGCGGCGCTGCCTCCAGTATCACGGTAGCGCAGGATAACCGAATCGTAGGTGGTAACTCGGTTCCTCCGGAACCCGGGACACTCTGGGTTGCTTGGGACAGTGATACTGCTCCGACCAAAATCTGCGCTGACATCAGCGTTGATTCCGTTGTTGGCGATCGTTTGTTCTTGGAACAGGGATCAGGGCTGCTTGGCAATGCCAGCCTCGTAATCTCCCCGAATGCCAAGTGGACAGTACCCGGGAACAAAGTAGCCTTCGCTCAGGACAACACTTCTTGCGCGGCCAGCGGCGGCGCACTCGTGTTCAATGTTGACATTGCCGAAGCGTCTGGCACCACCGCTACCGTCACCGTTCACGGCGGCGGCAACTTCTCCAACTATTTTGCCAACGGCGCGACCATCGCCATTGCCGGTTCCACAATATCTGGCTTCAACGCCACCGGCTATGCGGCGAAAACCGTCACCCAACTGGGGCCGACCTCTTTCCAAATCACCACCACAGGAACTGGGCTCGGCACCGATGCCGGCGGCACCGCAACTGCCACCGTCACCGCCAACTGCCCCGGCATTCCGGCTGCCGTTTACACGGCCCTGAACAACCAGCATATCACCGTGGCTTTCACGGACGTTCGCCCGGAGGACGGCTCTTATGCCGAAGTTCGTGCTTCCACGACACTCGACCCAACGGATTCCAGCACCACTTACATGGGCTATGGCAACCGCGCCATCAAGAGCGCCTTCTCTCAAGCTCTTGCCTATCCCTTCGCCTTCCAAGTGGTCCCTGGGCAGCCTGACCCGTATTCCGGCACGGCGCTCCCCTCCTATGTCACCCAAGGCATCGGCGCAGAGCCGGTCATGATCATCGGCAACACGCAGGACACCACTGCTTGCGGCCTTTCCACCCTGAACAATGTCACTTGGCAGGCTTTGGCCAACGTCTACACCGGCAACTCTGAAGGTGCGACGCTGGACTTGGATCCCTCCTTGACCGGCTGCACCGTGGCAATGCCCGTGGTCGAGCGCGAACCGCTCTCCGGCACCTACAACACCTTTGAATGGCAGATCGTGCGTGCCCGCAGCGGCAACAACGGCCGTTCGCAGGAACACGGCAACGTCGGTTACATCAACTCCAACAACAACCTCGGCTCATGCGCCGCTTGGACCACAACTCTCCCGGCCTCCGCAGCCTCTAACCCGGTATTTCCTCCAGCCTTCTATAGCCCCTCCGGCACCAACTGCGGTAACCCGCTGAACATCCAGCAGGGCGCCTATCCCGCCGGTGCACCCCAGTCGGGTGGCTACGGCGGCTTTGGCGGAAACCGCGTTCGCGCGATCGGCACCGGCGAAATGGTCGCGGCCATCAACTCCACGGATGCCTCCGCCAAGAACGCGCTCGGCTATGCGTTCTGGAGCGTGGGCACCTACGGCAAGAAGACCGGACTGAAGTATTTCACCCTGGACGGCTCAGATCCTCTGTGGCCCTCCTACTCCGCTAACCCCTACTTGCCAGGCACACTGTCCCTGACCACAGGTGGCAGCCCCTGCGTCGGCTTCGTCAACCTCGGCACGTTCTCTTGCCCGGCTGGCCAACCGACGTTTGACGGCCTCAAGAACGGCTCTTACCGCACCTTCTCCATTCTGCGCGCCGTATATGCGGGCACCGCACCTCAGGGCTGCACGACTCCCACTGCGCTAACCATCGGCTGCTTGATTCAGGCTGCACAGGACCAGGCCGCAAACAACGTTCATGACTTCCTCCCGGTTCAGTCCTGCGCCAATGCAGCCTGCACTACCGTCACCCAAAACCTGAATTTCTTCCGTTCGCACTACAACGTGAGCGGCGTGAATGGCCACGATGGCAACCAGCCCTCTTCCGGAGGTTGCGTTGGCCTCGTTCCCCTGGAAGCGGGCGGCGACATGGCCGGCGCCATCTTCCCAATCCAGACCGACTTTACCCTCCAGGGTCAAGTTACCTGTTCGGATGAAAACACTGGGTTCATCCAGTAGCAACATTTCACTCTAACAATCAGGCAGGCGGCGAATTGCCGCCTGCCTGTTTTTCTTTTGGGCAGCGGAGCCTTCATGAATTCCAGATCCACTTTCCTCGCGTTGCCGTCCGCCATATCTCTGATCGTGCTGAGCGTGGTCTTCGGCGCATCGAGCGGCCTACAACCAGAACGGGCTCCGATACAGTCCAAAGAGCTCAAACCAGGCCAGACTTCTCCCCAAACCAGATCCGGAGAGTTTCAAGAAGACCTGAATTCCATTGACGTCAAGGACAGCAAATTCCCCCCTGTTCAAGTCACTCTGCTTGAACGAACCGAGGGCAAAAACGCCGTCTACTTTTCTGAGCATCTTCGCGTCACTTTTCGCCCAGGCGACCCTCAAGATCTCTACGTGATTCTTCCCGCAGCGCTAAAGAATCCCCCTGTCGTCCTCTATATCTATTCGTACCCGGAGACAGTCGCCAGATTTCAAATGGAGCAGTGGGCGCTGTCCGCGGTTGCTCAAGGCTATGCTGCCATCGGTTTCAGTTCCGGGATTATGGGAGATGCCACAAATCATGATCTCTCCCGTGAAAAATTTCTTATCCAATTTCCCCAAAATCTCCTGCGCGCCGCCCACGATATTCAATTGGTTTTGAATTACCTGGCGACCAGAGGTGATCTCAATCTCGCAGCAGTTGGAATGTATGCGGCAGGCTCAGGCGGGTCCGCGGGTATTCTGGCCTCTGCGGCCGATTCCAGAATCAAGGTGCTTGATGTATTTGGCCCCTGGGGTGCCTGGCCCGAATTCTTCGCCAACTCCTCCATAATTCCGCTCGGCAAGCGCGACACCTTTCTCAAGCCGGAGTATCTGCAGTCTCTGGCAAAGTTTGACCCCGTGGCTTGGTTCCCCAAGTGCCGCGCCCGCAGCGTGCGTATTCAGGATGTTCGCCAGCAGGACTTGGTGCCCGGCGGCGCCCAACAAAAAATCGAAGATGCCGCTCCCGATTTTGCGGAGGTCAACCAGTTCGAGGATTCCAGGGTCCTGCTGGAGATGCAGGGAGCCGGCAGGGTCTTTGGCTGGACCCAGGCGCAGCTTCGTCCCGACGCGAAGCCGCAAACGGTAGCCGAGAAGTCCAAAAGGATTCATTACTATGCCGGTAAAGGACACACCATCGCCGAATAATCATCACCCGATAAGGTGCAGAGGGATGTCGGGACAGACCGGGCGAGTTTCGTTTTGGAATATTTGCCGGACTGTATCACGCCATTAACAACCTCCCTCTAGTTTCTTTGTACACCGCCCTATCGGGTTTTCGTTTTTGTGTGCTGATTGTGTCCCTGTTCGGAGTGCTATGCCGCGTTCAATTGTTGCTCTGGTTGTCTTACCATTCTTGCTCGCTCTTTCCGGTTGCGGTTCGAGCCTGCACACGTTCGGACCGGTCGTTGTGAATGTCACCGACCCGTTTTCTGCAATTCAGGTCGGCGCACCCCCAATCACGCTGACGGCCACTGTAACGAATGACACCAATAACGAGGGCGTGGTCTGGCAGTTGAGCGTGGCCAACACCGGCTGTTCCCCCGCCTGCGGGACCCTTGTTACTACTAATGCTGCCACGGCAATTTACACCCCGCCTGCCACGGCGCCTCTCAATACCAACGCCACGATTACGGCAATATCCAAGATTGCCCGCACTCAAGTATTTGTTTTTAACTTCTCGATTATTCCCGGCATTTCTGTTTCGATTACCAATAAGTTTTCCTCAATCGTCGCCAGCGGGTCCTCGGTCACCGTCACAGCTCAGGTGGAAAATGATCTTTCGGGTGGCGGAGTGTCTTGGGCACTGACGGCGGGCGGTTCTGCGTGCTCGCCAGCTTGTGGCACTCTGGTCCCCAGTGTGGCAACTCCGGTGTTGGCCGCAACCTATACGCCTCCCCCAACGCTGCCCACTGGCGCGAATGCAAGTCCCACGATCACTGCCACTTCCCTCACAAAATCGTCAGCGTCAGACAGTTTTAGCTTTCAGATCGTTTCTGCCAACGCCCTTTTGAAGGGCAGCTATACTTTCCTCGTCCGAGGTTACGATTTAACCGGCTCGCCCATGGCGCTTGCCGGAAGCTTCACCGCCGATGGCAACGGGGCGATCACTGGCGGAGAATTAGACTCCAACAATAATGGTGGAATCACTGCCGTCCCGAATCCGATTACTGGAACCTACACAGTCGACCTTTCCTTCAATTCCGTGCCCCACGCCAGCGTTGCATTGACTTCTGACACCGTGCCCGGCACTTTGGATTATCCCGGATTCAGTTTCGTCCTCTCTTCCGACGGTAAGCGCGGGCGAATAATCGAACTGGACGGCATTGGGTTCATCAACGTTGGTTCGATTCAACTGCAAGACTCTGCGGCGCTCACAGCGGCGAATCCTGCGGGCACGTACGTTTTTGGATTGAGTTCGGACGCCCCGGTGGGTGGCCGCACCGTCGCGGCTGGGCAACTCATCCTCGCGTCAACCGGCGTGACCGGTGGCCTGCTCGATGAAAGCAAGGCGGCCGATGCGACTCCCCGCTACGTCGCGACTCCCCTTGCTGCGAGTTCCGCCACCACGCCGGACGCCTTGGGCCGCGGAACCCTGACGCTCAAGGTCAACGCAAATGGCGCGACTCCCGCGTCTTCCAGAAACTTCGTTTATTACTTGGTGGATTCCACGCAATTGAATCTCATCGAGGTGGATCCGGTTCCAGATTTTGGGACCGTCCATGCCGGCGTTGCCCGCGTCCAGAAAACCCTCACGGGTTCCAGCGTCAACGCAAATTCAGTCATTCAATTAACCGGTATGGACGCAGTCCCCGGCACTCCCAATGGAATCGGTCCCGACATCATCATCGGTTCCATAGCCATTACCGCTGGCAATTCCTTTCAGATCACTTTTGATACCAATGATCTTGGAAATCTCAAGGTCACCGTATCGGGACCCGGAAAGGTCACTTTTGACCCCACAACAGGAAGAGGGCAGTTGTCCGCCTCCAGCGGTTTTCAATCGGGCTTTATGAATGTGGCGACCTTCTATTTGGATGATTCTGGTGAGGGTTTTGTGATCGACGGCGATATTTCCACAACCGACCCAAATACTCCGCCGGATCAGATCGTTACCAATAACGCTTTTTCCGGAACTCTCATCCGGAAATCCACCACGGCCTTCAGTGCTCAAACTCTATCTGGAAACGTGTTGTACGCCTCCGGTGGGACCGTAATTCCCCAGATCCCGGCTCTCAGTGCGGCGCTGAACATCAACAGTTCGGCAGGCACCTACACCGCGTTCGGCGATCTTGCCTCGTTAAATTCGCAGGATGGCAACGCTCCAAACGTCAACTTCAGCGGTGCTCTTCAGTTGATTGACCCGGGCCTTGGTCACGGCTTGTTCACCTTTCCTCAGCAGGTGTTCGGCGTTTTCAACAACCAGACCTTGTCCTATCGCGCGTCCTTTTACCTCGTCGGGCCCAACCAATTCGTGGCCATGGGAATCCAGGGCAGTGTTTATACCGGCGTGATCACCGGGGATCCGCAGTAATCTCATCGACAGGCGCGCCTTAGGAATTTTCCTTGTCCTCGCTTGATTATTCTTGCTTTTGCGCAATGCACAGATAGTGTGTGCATAGCATCGGAATCCGGGAAAGCAGGTGGTACAAAAACGGCGAGAGTGCGGCCACTGGTCGTCCAATCGGAGGCGCCAGTGTCAGCTTTGTAAATTGAAACGTGCATCCCGGCAAAAGCTTGTAAATCTCCTTCTTTCCGATACCCTTCACATTCTTATTCCAGGGGTTGTCGTACATGAAGTCGTACCAGACAAATCGGCCGCCCTTCCGGAGTATTCGCAACACTTCCGATGCCATCGCCTGTTTAATCCGCTCGTCCAGTACGGATGTGAATACCAGAGATTGAAACGCCAGGTCGAAGCTGGCGTCTTGAAACGGAAGTCTGGCGGCGCTCGCCACCATGAAACTCAAGTTCGGAGTGAGGTACCTCGCTCGCTGCAGCGTATTCTCCAGGACATCAATCCCGAACAGATTTTCAGGCTCGGCTCCAAAATCGAAAAGGTACCGTAGCAGTGTTCCGCTCCCGCACCCTACATCCAGGATCTTGAGACCCGCGAGCGTCTTTACATTCAGCCTGCGGAAACTGTCCAGAAGGACACCCGAGCGTTCATAAACGAGGTATCTCGCGTAGAGATTGAAATATGGAATCCACTCCGTTCCAGGTGCCTTGGCCCGCTCCTCAAAAACACTGCGGATTCGTTGAACTTCTTCTCCAATTTCCGGTTCTAAAATTGACACAGAGCTATCCGCGCGGCCCTGCGAAACCCTTTCCACCTGATTTTTCTCTCCACCCTCACGCATCGGCGCGAACTCCTTCCAACAGCCCGGCATCATGGTAACGGAATAAAGATTGCCTTATGAACTCTTCTGCACTCATCCACTTTTCTCCGTCCACGCCTGGCTGCAGTGCGCAGTTCCAGAAAACCTCATTGATGTGCTTCGGCACATGCAGAGGTTCCATTGGATTGTGCCAAAGAATCGACACGCCTCCCCAGCCGAGTCTTCGGCTTTCCTGCAACACCTCTTCTGCCAGAGCTCCAGGCGCGCGTCCCAATGATTTCGCTGCGGCCTCCAGGCTGACGTCCATCAGCACCAGTGGAATCTCAAGAAAATTATGGGGCCTTTCCGACCCAAAGTCATAGGGTGGAAAAGCAAAGCTCGCGCCATTCCGGAATCCCACGGTTTCTGAAAACCCCAAGGATGAATCGAAAACCATCTCGGCTTCGGCCAACGCTCCGTAGAGCTTCTCGTGTTTATCAAACCGCAACCAATGTTGGCGATTTCCTCTGGGCTTCCGGCCTGTCACAGCTTGCACCGCAGCTGACTCGGGTGTAAGGCTGCCGCACTCGATGATGCTGGTATAAGACCCGTGCAGTTCGACGGAGTGCCCCCATTTTTGTGCATCCGCAAGGGATGAACTGATCTGCGTGAGTTCATAGTTGGCATCGCGGCGGTGCCCGCGCCTTGCAATCACAAACATCGTCGAATGAATTTTCCGTTGGGCAGTTACTCGTGCCATCTCTGGCAGATAGTTGCCCACCTTTTTACCGGTTAAGAGCCTCAGCAGTAGCTCTGTGTTGGCTGAAAAGAAGGGCCAGCTTCGCGAAACCAGAGTTGCAATTCCCAGGTTCTTAATCACTCGAAAAAATGTGGACCTGGCGCTCACATCATAAAAATCGATGTCGTGAGAACAGATGACGGCATGTTCCACACCCTGGATCGGAGAGCGGGCTCTGGGTAACAACTCCGCGGCTGCCCGGCCTTGCAGTGCGTGTTGCATCCACGCCATTAAGAAGGAAGCGTACGGTTTGCGCGGAGATAGCTTCTCCCTCGAAAAAATGCTTTTGCTGTAGGGGATTCGTCCTACGCTGTCTCTCTCCGTGATCTCTCTTTCCTGGCTCGCCGAAAGCCATTCGAAGATCTCGCCGAGCCAATCTGGTTTCCCCTCCGTCGGATCCAGGCCGTGAAACAATGGAATTTCTTCCCCGCCATATCGATGCCGGATTAATCGCGCGGAGTTTGTTGCCCTCCTTCCAGGATCGTACCGCCAGGGGACGTGTAAGGAACCAGCGCCTGCTTCCGTGGGCGAAGCCTCGCCGTAGTGTATAAAGCGGGATGCCCCACCATTCCCAGCCTCCGGCTCACCCACCCCGTATCCATAAATCGCTGCGAACACCCGCAATGCGTACAGGATCCTGGGCCGGATTTCAGCTGGTACCCGGCTGCCAAAGACCAGGCAAATGTTCTCGACCGCAGCCATGTACTTTACTCTCGCACCTTTCCCCAGAAGCTATTGACCGGGGCGCGCCTCATTTGCACCCCGCGCTCTTTGGACCGGACGCCGGTCCAGAGAATTCTTGGATAGCTTGTCGGATGATGACTATTTACGGTGATTCTGAGCACGCACCGCCGCCGAGTTTCCATGTATTACATCACGAAGGTATCTTGGAAATGATGACAGGCGCGTAAACAAGCGCGTGAGAGCGCCTGGCGGCTCTGACTGCTCTGACGCAAGTGGAGGTTCTCTATCACGAGGAATCATAGGATATTGGCCCTCTGGGAATGCTGCATGCCGATGAAGGAGAAGTCAGGAGGCGAGTGAAAGAAAACGGTACCCCATGCCGTAACGCTGACTCGGCCCACTGCACGATCAGGTGGTGCTCGCGAGAGGCAAACTGGGGCTATCTCTGCAGTATCCTCGGCTGTGCCACAAGCCGTGGAGCGGCGTGTTCATCCCACTACTACCCATCGGAGGCGCAACGCTGGTGTATTTTGAGAACAAAGAGAACGACAAAAAGACTTCGAAAGGACTGCTGGGGAAAGGGACTCAAATGCCGTCCCCTTCCCCAGACCCCTTCTCCTGCTAGGAGATGCAAGATCGGTCTTACGAAAGCGGAAGCTGTGAACAAATAATTTGTGCCAACAGAGGGTTTCACCCCAAAAAGTTGGGTCCAATTGGGGTCCAAAACCATGTACTATGACGCAGTACAAAGCTAGACAGGCCAACAAGATAGCGTTCTTCACGTTACCTTGGGCGCAGGAGGCCCCCGGTTCAAATCCGGGCGCCCCGACCACTTACTTCTTGTCGTAACTACCTCATCGAGCGCCCCGCTAAGTGAGCCTTACCGATTCCTGAAATCGAATTGGGATTCCGTATCGGTCCGCTCGATCAGCCCTCTGCCTAGATGGCAGACGCGCGCGCATCGCTCTTTTTGGCGTTGGCGAGAGAAGTCAAACTCTAACCGCAATGGCGTCAGTTGACGCCCGCCGTGCCCTTCCAATCGAGCACATCCACAAGCTTCCAGGCGTTTTGGTTAAGCTGGATTTGCAGTTGGCCCTGCTTGTCGATCACCAGTTGGCATTCCGGGTACAGCACCCCGGTGCTTTTGCTCTTGTCCGTATCGTCCAATTCGAACTCGCCGGCAGTGAGGTTATACGCCAGGGACTGCGCATCCGCGTAGACCTCTCCGAATCTCAGTTGGCGATTGGTGACAAAACGTATTCTTCGGCCGGTCGGCGTCGGGGTCATGCGGACAAATGCCAGGTCATAGCCCAGCGTGCCGGTGATGGAAATGTGGCCAACCGCGTGCATTTTGGTCAGCGCGTTCACCAGTCCCTGGTTCTGTCCCTTCGAGAAAGCGTCCAATAGAACCTGCCGCTCTTCCGGCGTCGAGTATTCGTAGATTTCCACGGAAATCCCGATGACCTGCCCCATCTGGGTGCCGGTGCCCATCGCCGTCGCTTCGAGCGTTTCGTTCTTCGGGTTCTTCGCGGAAAGGGCCGGAAAAACGGCCACGACAAGAAATCCCGCTACCATCACGCCGATGACGATTCGCCGGTACAATTTCCTTCTGAGTTCCTTGATCTGCGCCATACCATTCTCTCCTTAACGGGCGGCCCAACCATCCGTCTGCAATTCCGCTTCGCATAGTTCTCCGGCGTGTCTGCGAGCGGTATTGTCAAAAGATACAGGTTCGTACGAATGGCCACCCGCGCCGGGCGAGCGAACTACTTGACGATTTCGACCACCAGCGACTCCGTCATGACCATGTCCACGGTCTGGCCTGGCTGTAATTGATCCAGGTTATTTACCTTCTTGCCCAGCTTGATGGTCTTCTTTTTGCCGTCGGGGTCCAGCAGGGTCACCCGATGCTTCGCCGCATCCACGGCCACAATCTTTGCGCTCAATGCCGAGGTTTCCACCATCACCATCCCCGGTTTGCTGCCTTTCGCCGCCACTCCCACCTCGCCGGCGGAGGCCGCGCCCGGCGTTTCATTCGACTTCCCCACCAGAATAATGATTTCTTCCGTGAAAGAAATCTTCAGATGGTCACCCACTTGGACCTGGTCGAGGTTCTGGACGCTTTTGTCCACCTTGAAGGTCTTTTTCTTCCCGGTGTCCATCAACAGGGTGACTTTGCGCTTTTCGAGATCAATTTTCTCCACGGTCGCGGTGGACTGGACGACTTCTACGGCGTCCATGCCCTCATCGGTTGCGGCGGTTTGCGCTCTGGTCCTCGCCATGGCCCCCGTCGCACACAGCAGCAATACGCTTAACGCCAAGTTTGTCGCCTTCACTGGTTATCGCTTTCTTGCTTCGTGCCGCGTTGGCGCGTGCGCCCAATCCCGATTAGGGTTAACTTGCAGGGCGCGGGCCACGCGCACCGTCAGCAGTGGAAACTTGATTCGAACTACATGACTTAGCATTTCACTGCACCCATGGCTTGCAGCCTGGCCGCGTTGAAACCCTAAGTACAAGAAAATACTCCTCTTGTATTCAGCTCGGGGGAATTGTCAAAAGTGACATAGGGGGACGCCCTGGCACAACGCCTCTAACTGGAAATCCATTGCCACCTCAGATCTGATCATTCCCGACGACACGGTTCCAAATCACTGAAATGACATTGGTTACGAGCTCCCCAGCAACTTCCCTTTTTCTTTGGTGTTTAACGTTTAAGCAGTAATAAAACTTCTTGTTGGAGCCGAGTACCAGCCCATCGGCGACAATAACCTTAGTGAGGATCTGGATATGCCTTTCAAAAAGATCGGCGGCCTGCTTCTACTGGCCTTTCTGTCTCTTGTCATTCCAAGCTCTGCGCCCGCTCAAATTGCGGTAGGCATCTCCGTGCACATCGGCCCGCCGGCGCTGCCGGTTTACGCCCAGCCAATCTGCCCCAGTCCGGGCTATCTCTGGGCCCCGGGCTATTGGGCATACGGTCCCGCCGGCTACTACTGGGTTCCGGGCACGTGGGTAATCGCGCCCACACCGGGTTTCCTGTGGACTCCAGGCTACTGGGGTTGGGGCGGCGGCGCCTACTTGTGGCACGCCGGATACTGGGGCCCGCACGTGGGCTTCTATGGCGGCATTAATTATGGATTCGGTTACGGCGGCGTGGGCTTCTTCGGCGGCGAATGGCGTGGCGGCGTTTATCACTACAACACGGCGGTCACCAACGTGAACACCACCGTCATTCACAACACCTACGTGAACAACACCGTGATCAACAACAATACCAACGTCAATCGCGTCAGCTTCAACGGCGGAACCGGTGGAACCACGGCGCAGCCCACGGCCACGGAACAGATGGCCGCTCGTGAACAGCACGTCCCCGCGACCTCCCTGCAAACGCAACACGAGCAAGCCGCGCGCAACGATCGCACCATGCTGGCCTCTGAGAATCATGGCCAGCCTGCGGTGGCCGCAACCGCAAAGCCCGGCGTCTTCCACGGCGCAGGCGTTGTCGCCGCGCGTCCGGTGAACAATGGGAACACCAATCACAACGCGACGACGCAAAACGATCGCCCGCCCAGCGCCCGCACAACCGGCTCGACGAATTCCAACAATTCCAACCGACCGAACACCGCGACGCAAAACTCTTCGCAGCACGCCCAAACGTCGCAAACAAACTCGCCGAATGGTTCACATCCCAACACCAGCACCGTGAACTCAAATCATCCGAACAACGCGAATCCGAAGAACAGCCATCCCAACAATTCCAAGCCGCCGAAGGAAAATCACCCGCAACCCCAGCACGAACACGAAAACGGCGGCCATCCCGGCGGGCGCTCCGGCCGCTAGCCGGACCGCCCCGATCATCATTTGAAGTGCGGAAGCTCCGCTTCCGCTTTTGGGGGTTAAGACGCGCTACGAAACTTACTTTTGGAGAATGGCGTTTATACCGTGAAAGCGGCAGCTGAGCTGCCGCACTCCAAAGAAGCGTGGCCTAAGGCCCGCCGTTCACACCGCTCAGGAATCCGCCCAGGTGCCCCGTCACCGCCAGCAATCCAACGCCAAGAAACTCCAACCCGAATTTCCAGAGCGAACTTCCCCGTGGAATTCCCTGCCGCCGGGCCCGGCGCGCCAGAAACCAGACGCACCAGATAATCAAGACCGACCCCGCAGCACACAAAAGGTGCAGCAGAAGTGTTCCTTTCAGCCGCCGCCCCTCCAGCGCCCACTGCCACGCGATCAACCCGGTCAGCAGCGCCGGCACTGTGGAAATCGCCGCTACGCAGAAATTGTAGTAAGCCACCAGCGCAAATTCCTCGCGCCGCCGCCAGACACCGGCCAGGTCGAAGACCACGCCGATGATGAATAGCGCGATGGGAAAGTGGATCAAGGCCACATGCTGCGCGTGCCGTGCCAGCAGGAACGCGCGCCAGTCAAACGGATTCACCGGCCCGCCCCTTCACTGCACCACGACTTTTCCCGTCATCTTGGGATGAATCGAGCAAAAGTAGGTGTACGTCCCCGGTTTCGTGAACATGTAGGAGTAATTGTCGTCGGTATCCAGCGCTTTCGACTTGAAAGTGCTCTTGTCCTCGCTCACCACCGTGTGCGGAATGTCGTCCCGGTTCACCCATTGCACCGTGGTGCCCGCCGGCACGGTCACCGCGCCCGGCGCAAACGTGAAGTTGTCAATCTTCACCTGCGAGGTGCTGCCAGCCGCTTTCTGCGTGGCTTCGTCCGCGGACGATCTCACCGCAATCGTCAAACCAAATACCAACGCACAACCAAATACAATACCATTCCACTTCCGATTCCCTTTCATTTGTATCCTCCTGAAATTTGTAAACAAACTCTGTTTCCTGCCCGCCTCGACGTGATTTAGCCCAGCTTCGAATCCACAATCGCCAGCGCCTGCTGCCCGCGCACAAAATTGACATCCGTAATTCCCAACAGCGTGCGCAACTCTTCCGCCGGCACCTTCATCGGGCCGGGCGAATCCGCCTTCCCTGGCTGCGGCTGCGGAAACGCCGTGGACGCCGCGGTGTGAAAAGTGATGTTCCCCTCCACCTTCTGCATGGTCTGGTGAATGTGGCCGTTCAAAACCGTCACCGATCCGAAGCGCTTCAGATAGCCCAACGCCTGCGCGCTGTCGTCCGTTCCCCATCCCCAGTCCGGGTAAATGCTCCACAATGGAATGTGCGCAAACACCACCACCGGCGTGCTCGCCGTCCGTGCCTTCAGGTCGCTCTCCAGCCACTCCAATTGTTCGCTTCCCAATGAGCCGAGCCCGCCGGCTTTCAGATTCATCACGTTCACAAGGCCGACGAAGTGCACGCCCTTCTTGTCAAAGCTGTACCAACTTGCGCCCTTTGTGGCTTTCCCGTAGCGATCCAGGTATTGCTTGCCGTCGTCCCCGATCACGTCGTGTTCTCCCGGCACAAAAAACACGTTTTTCGTGGACGCGCTCTTCAAAATCTGATCCACGGTGTCAAACTCTTCCGGCTTCGACAGGTGACTGATGTCGCCCGTGTGCAACAGAAATTCCGGCTGCACTTTCAGTGCGTTGATCTTGTCCACGGCTGCCTTCAACGTACCGACCACATCCGTATTCGCGGGCTTGTTGAAACCCATGTGGCTGTCGCTGATCTGCGCGAAGCTCAGCTCCCCGTTCATCGCCGAGGGATCCAGTTCACCGATCCGGTTAAACGAGTAGGAATTCAAAACCCCGCCCTTGATGACGCAGAACGTTCCGGTGCCCGCCCAGGCCATGCACTTCAGAAATCCGCGCCGGTCGATTCCATCGTGATGGTGGTCGTACAAAATCTCGTCTTTTTTCGCTTCGCTCATCGCTAATCTCCTCTCGAATCTCTCTCAACTTTTGGAAGACATCCGCGCACCCCAGTGAGGGGCGCGGCGCGAACTCGAAGAGAGATCACAAGCCCGCGCCGCTTGTGGACGTGTTCATTGTGGTAGACCCCGCCCGGGCGGCTTTTATTCCCGAAAGCCGCCGGCCTGGAAAGATTTCTTTTTTTACCTTTAACTGCCCCACCGGGAATAAAATCGTCCGGGTCCTAGTTATCCAAATGGAAGGGCAAGAGAGAGGCAGCGACGTGTTCGAAGGAGACGACCGAGCCCGATTTGAGGCAATCGTGTTGCCGCACCTGGACGCCGCGTTCAACCTGGCGCGCTGGCTGCTCCGCAACCGCACCGACGCCGAAGACGTCACCCAGGATGCGGTCCTGCGGGCCTTCCGCGCGTTCGGCAGCTATCGCGCCGGCAACGCGCGCGCCTGGCTGTTGCAGATTGTGCGCAACACGTGCTTCACCTGGCTCCGCCAAAACCGTATGGCAGCAGAATTCTTGGAGTTCGACGAAAACGCGATGCCGCAAGAAAGCGCAAATCCCGAAACTCTGGCCATGGCGGGCAGCGATCGCGAACAACTCACTCGCGCCCTGGAATCGCTTCCCGAATCGTTCCGCGAAATCCTCGTCCTTCGCGAACTCGAAGGCTGCTCCTACAAGGAAATCGCTGAAATCACTTCGCGCCCGATTGGCACGGTGATGTCCGCCTTGGCCCGGGCGCGCCTCCAGTTGCGCAACTCGCTTTCTCAACCGCTCTCGAAGGAGGCCCGCCGTGCCCTGTGACCAAGCTCAAAATCAGTTGCACGGTTATCTGGACGGCGAACTCGACGCCCAAGGCGCCGCCAACTTCGAAAAGCATCTCGAATCCTGCCCCGATTGCGAGCGAACGCTCGCCGCGGAAGAGACATTGCGCAACTCGTTCCAGCAGGCGGCCCTCTACGAACGCGCTCCTCAGTCCTTGCGTAAGAATCTTCTGGGCAAGCTGCAGCAACAACCTGCCGCGATTCCGTTTCCTGCCACGCGCGGGTTCCACTGGCAGTGGCTGGCAATGGCCGCCGCCGTATTGTTCGCCGCTTTCCTCGGCTGGCAGCAGTTGCAACAACCACATCGCCTGACGGATTCGCAGGTGGTAGCTGCAAGTCTGGTTGATGCGCATCTCCGCTCCCTGCAGCCCGGACATCTCACCGACGTCGAATCCACCGACCAGCACACCGTCAAGCCCTGGTTCGATGGCCGCATCGACTTCGCCCCGCCGGTGCGCGATTTCGCTAACGACGGATTCCCCCTGCTCGGTGGTCGCCTCGATGTAGTTGGCGGCCGCACCGTTGCCGCTCTCGTCTACGCCCGCCGCAAACACATCGTCAATGTCTTCGTCGAAAAGAGCCAGCCGCAGAGCGGATGGAATGGCTCCGGCGAAGCTCAGGGCTACCACTGGCTCGCCTGGCAGCGGGATGGCTTCTCCTTCTGCGCGGTTTCCGATGCGGCCGCGCCCGATCTCGGCCAACTCCAGCAATTGTTCCTCTCGCAATAACAGTTCGCCTGCGGCTGGAACCCAACACACACATCCCCTCGCGCCTGTCTTCTCTACCTCGGACTGCCGGACCCTTTAATAACAAAAGCGTCCCTTGACTTTGGCCGTTACTCCATATATGAACGGGGGGATTCCTGACCTGTAAGCCGGGAGCAAGCTTCGATTTTCCAAGTTTTTTCGGGATTCGAGGCCTGCGGCAACTTCCACCGCGGGCTTCAGCCTGGGTGGATTGCGCCTGGCAGCCTCTTGGTACGGCAGGGGCGCTGACTTAAAAACACATTTTCAGGGGGAGAAACATGGCCAGCGGCACAATAGCTCTTGAAGGCGCACCACCATCGGATTACGGCATTTGGCGCGTAATCATGGCGTCTTCGGTCGGCACCATGATTGAGTGGTACGACTTTTATATCTTTGGTAGCCTTGCGGCGATACTCTCGCCGAAATTCTACCCGCCCGGCAATGAAACCTTCGCCTATATCGCCTACCTCGCCACATTTGCGGTTGGTTTCCTGGTGCGGCCCTTTGGCGCTCTTTTCTTCGGCCGTATTGGTGACATGGTTGGCCGCAAGTACGCCTTCATCGTCACTTTGAGCATCATGGGCGGCGCCACGGCCCTAATCGGCCTTCTTCCCACCTATCAAACAGCCGGCTGGTTTGCTCCCATCGTCTTGTTGCTGATCCGCGTATTGCAGGGCCTCGCCCTCGGTGGCGAATACGGCGGCGCGGCCGTCTACGTTGCGGAGCACGCCCCGGACGGCAAGCGTGGTTTTTACACCAGTTTCATTCAGATCACCGCCACGTTGGGGCTCTTCGTCTCCCTCCTCGTAGTGATCGGCACGCAAGACTCGATGACGAAGGAACAATTCGCGAATTGGGGCTGGCGCATTCCCTTCTTGGTCTCCCTCGTCCTGGTCACCATCTCTCTCTACATTCGCTTGAAGATGAAGGAATCGCCGATCTTCTCCCAGTTGAAAACCACCGGCATGACCTCTGCGAAGCCCCTGACGGAAGCCTTTCTGCGCTGGGGTAACTTTAAGCTCTTCCTCGTCTCGCTCCTTGGCGCAACGGCGGGCCAGGGCGTCATCTGGTATACCGGGCAATTCTATGCATTGTTTTATCTGCAAACCGTGCTGAAGGTGAACGTAAAAACCGCAAGCTTCATTATCGCCATCGCGCTGCTGCTGGGGATGCCCTTTTTCACCGTTTTCGGCGCCATTTCCGACCGCATCGGACGCAAGTGGCTGATGATGGCCGCCTGCCTCCTCGCCATTCTGACCTACATCCCCATCTACACGGCTATGGAGCACGCGGCCGGAAACAATATCAACGGCCTGAAATCCGCCAAGAGCAAAGTGACTGGCGCGATCAGCCTCACGGCTCTCACCAACGATCCGGCGACCGGTCAACAGGTGCCTGCCAAGGAAGCTGCGAACCCGAATGTGCCCAAGCTTGTGCTCCTGATTTTCATCCAGGTCATCTTTGTCTGCATGATCTACGGCCCGATTGCCGCTTATCTCGTGGAAGCGTTTCCCGCGAAGATCCGATATACGGCTCTTTCTCTCCCGTATCACATAGGCAACGGCGTCTTCGGCGGCATGTTGCCGCTCACTGGCTTATGGTTGTGCGCGCGAACCGGCAATATCTACGCCGGTCTCTACTATCCGATGATCGTGGCCGGCATTACCCTGGTCGTCGGCTCGCTCTTCCTCAAAGAAACCCATGGCACGCTCATCTGGGCCGAATACGACCAAGCCAAGAAGGCTTGAGTCCACAATCAGCCCGAAACATGTGAGCCGAATTGGCTCCTCGTGCACATTGACGTGGGAACCGTCAAAGTAGCATCATCTTTCTCTCGGGCGGAACTTGTGCCATCGGGTAATATGGCTCGGACCGCTTATCTGCTACGTGCCGCTCCGCGCGTGTCGTCCAATAGGTCCGTGGTATACAGTCGTTATTTCCCAAGGGAGCTCTTGCCGTGCCTACCAAAGCCATCGCAAAAAAGTCCGCTGCAAAAATCCCGCCCGCGAAAAAACTGAGCGACAATGAAGCGCAGATCGCTGTCCACTGGAAGGAAGAGGAAAACATCCGTCCGCCGGCACGCTTCATCGCCCAGGCCAACTTGAACGACCCGCACATGGTCGAGCGCTTCAGCGAGAAAAATTTCCCCGAATGCTTCCGCGAATACGCCGAGCTCCTGCACTGGGACCAGTATTGGCACACCACCCTGGACACCAATCACCCGCCCTTCTGGAAATGGTTCGTCGGCGGCAAGCTCAACGCCAGCTATAACTGCGTGGATCGGCACCTCGCCAAATACCGCAACAAGGCCGCGTTCATCTGCGTGCCGGAACCCGAAGATGAAGGCCACACCGTCATAACCTTCCAGGAGCTTTACCGCCGCGTCAACGAAGTCGCCGCCATGCTCCGTGATTTTGCCGGCCTGCAAAAGGGCGATCGCGTCACCATCCACATGCCCATGATCGCGGAGCTGCCCATCACCATGCTGGCTTGCGCCCGCCTGGGCGTAATCCATTCGGTCGTTTTCGGGGGTTTCTCCGGAGAAGCCTGCGGCATGCGCGCCGCCGACTCCGGCAGCCGCATCCTGATTTATGCCGACGGCTACCATCGCAACGGCCGCTGGATCGACCACAAAGCCAGCGCCGATATCGCCGTTAAAACCGCCCAAAAAGAGGGTCAGCCCATCGATAAAGTTCTGGTCTGGCGCCGCTATCCTCACAAGTATTCTTCTGACACTCCGATGATCATGGAGCGCGATTTTTTCGTCAACGATTTGCTGAAGAATTACCGCAACGCCGTCGTCGATCCCGTCTCCATGGACGCCGAAGATCCCCTCTTCCTCATGTACACCAGCGGCACCACCGGCAAACCCAAGGGCTGCCAGCACCGTACCGGCGGTTATCTCGCCTATGTGGCCGGAACCTCCAAGTATTACCAGGACATTCATCCCGAAGACGTCTACTGGTGCATGGCCGATATCGGCTGGATCACCGGCCACTCTTACATTGTCTATGGGCCGCTGGCACTCGGCGCCACCAGCGTTCTCTACGAAGGCGTCCCGCAATTCCCCGACGCGGGCCGCCCCTGGCGCATCGCCGAACGCCTGGACGTCAACATCTTCCACACTTCGCCAACCGCCATCCGCATGTTGCGCAAGGCCGGCGGCGACGAACCCAAGAAACACAACTATCGCTTCAAGCACATGACCACCGTCGGCGAACCCATCGAGCCGGAAGTCTGGCGCTGGTATCACGACGTGGTCGGCAAAGGCGAAGCCGTCATTGTGGACACCTGGTGGCAGACCGAAACCGGAGGTTTCCTCTGCACCACCAAGCCCGCTCTCGACGCCATGAAGCCCGGCAGCGCGGGCCCCGCGTGTCTCGGTATTTATCCCGTGATCTGGGACGAAAACGCCAAGGAAGTGAAATCCGCCGCCCACGCCGCAGGAAACATTTGCATTCGCAATCCCTGGCCCGGCATCATGCAGACCATCTGGGGCGACCCGCAGCGCTTCGTTAACAACTACTACAAGAAATACAACACCAACCCTCACAGCAAAGATTGGCGCGACTGGCCCTACTACGCCGCCGACGGCGCCGTGCTCGCTCCCGACGGTTACTACCGAATCCTCGGCCGCGTTGATGACGTCATCAACGTCGCTGGCCACCGCCTCGGCACCAAAGAGCTTGAATCCGCCTGCCTCACCATGCACGAAATCGCGGAAGCCGCCGTCGTTCCAGTCGTGGATGAAGTGAAAGGCCGCGTGCCGGAAATCTACATCTCCCTCAAGCCCGGCGTCCATTCCAACCGGGCTGTCTCGGAAAAACTCATCGCCACCATCGAAACCATGATCGGCAAGATCGCTCGCCCCAAGCGCATCCACATTGTCCCCGACATGCCCAAGACCCGTTCCGGCAAAATCATGCGCCGCGTTCTCGCCGCCATTTCCAATCGCATGGATACCGGCGACATCACCACGCTCGCCAATCCGGACATCGTCGAGCAGGTCCGCCAGATCGTTCAGGGCCGCGAACGTGGCCCCATCGCCGAAGGACCCGAAGACATCAAGCTCTTCGGCGAAGACCGCTAAAAGAAGTCTCAAGAATGTTATGCGGGAGGGCACGACTTCAGTCGTGCCGCAAATCGCCAAAAAGAACACGGCTTTAGCCGCTGAGGTTCGTTTGCCTTTCGATTCTAAACACGCGCCGAATCAAGCCACATGACTCCGCCGCTCCGCGCTCTCGTTTTCGACGCGTACGGCACGCTCTTTGACCCGCTCTCGGTGCAAGCACACGCCGACGAGCTATTCCCCGGCCAAGGTGCGGCACTAAGCCAACTCTGGCGCGCCAAGCAGCTAGAATATTCCTGGCTGCGCACCCTGATGGGCCATTACGAGAATTTCTGGAAAATCACGGAAGACGCTCTCGCCCACTCTTGCCAGGCGCTGCAACTCTCTTGCGACGATCACCAGCGCCAACAACTCATGCAGGTCTATCTCTCTCTGCCTGCATATCCTGAAGTAAAGCCGGCTCTCCAGCAACTCACTCATCTGCAGCCTTCCATCTTGTCCAACGGCACTCCGGACATGCTCGCCGCCGTCGTCGCCGCCAATGGCATGGCCCGCTTCTTTCAACACATTTTCAGTGTGGATTCCCTGCAGCTCTATAAGCCACGGCCCGAAGTCTACCAGCACGCGGTCGATCGCCTAGGCCTGCCCAAGGAAACGATTGGCTTCGTCTCTTCCAATTATTGGGATATCGCCGGCGCCACGTCCTTCGGCTTCCGCACCTACTGGCTCAACCGCCGCAACGCCATCCCCGATGAGCTAGGCGTCACTCCCACCGCAATCCTTCCAAATCTCTCCGCCCTGTCCGCTCTCCTGATTCACTCCTGACCGCGTAGCCGCCGCCCGCGGCGGGCGCCTTTTTTCGGCCGCCTAAGAACACGCTGCTCGGCAGTTTCCGTCCCCCGCCTCTTCTCCCACAACCGGTTCGAATGCTTCTGTCGCGAACGCGCTGACACTGATACCCCGTCGCACCACAATCTGATTGATTCCGCTCAAAAGTTTGGTGTTAATTCCCAGTCTGAATTTCGTCTCTTCACCGATACGAATCGCCGCGTATATCCTTCCAGATCGCTTTCTGGAAACTGCCCAGTCTCGCTTGCTACTCTTCCAGCGTCGAGATATCCCCCACATCCTTGCCAAGCTCCTGGGCCTTCAGCAACCGCCGCATGATCTTTCCACTGCGCGTCTTCGGCAACTTCTCAGGAAAAGCGATCTCCGCCGGCACTGCAATTCCGCCCAGCACGTGCCGCACGTGGTCCTTCAGCTTCACTTCCAGCTCTGGCGATGCCGTATGCCCAACCCGCAGCATCACAAACGCCTTGATGTTTTCTCCCTTGATCTCGTCTGGCCGCCCGATCACCGCCGCTTCCGCGACTGCCGGGTGGCTCACCAGCGCTCCTTCGACATCCGCCGTTCCGATGCGGTGCCCCGCAATGTTCAACACATCGTCCGCGCGGCCCACCACCGTGAAGTAGCCGTCCTCGTCATACAACGCCACATCTCCCGTGGTGTAAACATTCGGCACTTTGCCCCAATCCTTCGCATACCGCTCGGGATCGCCATAACATGTCCGAAACATGTGGGGAAACGGCCGCTTCAGTACCAGCAAACCGCCTTTGTTCGGCGGCATCTGGTTCCCATGCGAGTCCACCACATCCGCGATCACTCCGGGCAGTGCCTTCCCGGCCTTAGTCGGCCGCGCCGCAAAATGGGGCGTCGTTCCCAGGCACGGTCCGCCCGTCTCCGTCTGCCACCAGTTGTCCATCACAAAGCCCCACTCGCCATTCCCACAGATCACGCGATACGCCCACTCCAGCGCCTCCGGATTCAGCGGCTCCCCCGCCACCGAAAACAGCCGGATGCTCTTCAAATCGTATTTCTGCGGAATGGCGTCGCCATGCCGCATAAACATGCGCACCGCGGTGGGCGCGGTGAAGATCACGGTCGCGCGGTACTTCTCCACCGTCTCCCACATGATCCCTGGGTGCGGCCAATCGATCGCGCCCTCGCGAAACAGCGTCGTGGCCCCTGCAACCAGAGGGGCGTACACAATGTAGGAATGTCCCACTACCCATCCGATATCCGAAGTGCAGAAAAAAACGTCGTCGTCGCGAATATCCCAAAATCGCGTCATGTGGTAATACGTTCCCACCATGTACCCGCCGTGAACGTGCACCACTCCCTTCGGCTTACCGGTCGTGCCGCTGGTATACAAAATAAACAGCGGGTCTTCGGAATCCATCACCTCCGCGGGACAGTTCGGCGACTGCTTCGAAACCAATTCATAAAAATCAATCGAGTGCGTCGCGCTCAACTCAATCACCGGCTGGATGCGCCGGTACACCACCACCCGCTGCACAATTTCCAATCCTGAAATCGCCTCTTCCACAATCGAGCGCAGGCTCACCCGCTTGCCGCGCCGGAACCCGATGTCTGCCGTCACCACCACCTTCGCTTGTGCATCCTCGATGCGGCTGCGCAGCGCCTGCACGCTGAATCCCGCGTATACCACCGAGTGCACCGCGCCAATCCGCGCGCATGCCAGCATCGACGCCACACCCTCGATGCACAGCGGCATGTAAATCACCACCCGGTCGCCCTTCTTCACGCCCAGCGACTTCAAGCCATTTCCGATTTTTCCCACCAGGTCCAGCAACTGCCCGTAGGTAATCTGCTGCTCGCTGCCGTCTTCGTTCGTGAAGATGTACGCAACCTTGTTGCGCCGCCCGCCCTTCACCTGGCGGTCCAGGCAGTTATAAGTAATGTTGCAGCGTCCGCCGATGAACCACTCAAACGTCGGGTACTTCCAGTCGAATACTTTGGTCCATGGCTCGTGCCAATGCAGTTCTTTCGCAATCTCCGCCCAGAATGCGTCGGGATCGTCTGCGGCGCGCTTGCATTCCGCGTCGAAATCTTTCAGGCGCGCATTGCGCTTGGCGTTTTCCGGAGGTTGCAGTTCCTTGTTGCCGTGCAGAAGTTGGCTGATCGCCTCTTCGGATGGTTTGGTTACAGGTGTCATGGATTCCCCCTAGAATGCGGCTCTCCGCATGAAAGAGGGCTCGAAAGGATGCCGCCATCATCCTCCCGCGATTTACCAATTGTCAATGAGATATGAACACAGAACCGCCCGGTGCCCGGCGTTTCAGGGTTGCATATTGCTTGAGGAACTTCCGCAGCTTTGTTCCACCGCCGCCTTCACATCAGGGTCAAACTGCGCCCCGCGCCATCCTTGTGTCGCGCACACCTGCCAGCCTTCCAGCCCGAGCGCCCCGCGAAAATCCGCACCTTCCACCCGCGCTCCATCGAGTTTGGCTTGCCGCAAAACAGCTCCGGGAAACGCCGCCCCGCGCAGGTCTGCTTTGCTCAAATCCGCTTCCAGAAAAATTGTTCCCTTCGCTTGCGCCCCGGTCAGATTCGCCCCGACCATCCTCGCCGCCGAAAAATCCGTCTGCTCCATCGTCGCCAGCGAAAGCACGGTTTCATCAAGTTTCACGTCCCGCAAATCCGCGTGCGACAACTCCGCCCGCAGCAGATTGGCGTGCCGCAATTTCACCGCATACAACGTCGCCCGGCTGAAATTCGCCGTCGTCAGCATCGCCCCGTCCAGATTGGCGTAGGACAAATCCGCATTCTGAAAATCGGCCCCCGCCAACTGCGCGCCTTCCGCATCCGCCGATACCAGATTGGCCTTTTCCGCGTGCAGCCGGTCCAGATTCGCTCCCCGCAAAACCGCTTCCCGCAAATTCGCCGCGCTGAAATTGGCTTCCGACAAACTCGCGCCTTCCAGGTTCGCCCGCCACATCCGCGCGCCCGCGAACTGCGAACGGTACCCGCGCGAATACCGCAAATTAATCTCGTTCAACCGCGGCCCGCTGCCGTTCCCGGTTTCGCCATCGGCAGCCGGCTTCGCGGTTCCCGCGGAGATGCTCTCTTCGGTGACATTCGCATACGGCCGGTAGCCCAATGCCTGGAACACCGTCGCCGCCCAGCGCCGTGGATCGCTGGCGGAGACATCCGTGCGCAAGTTCGCATCCGGCGGCAACCCGCGAATCACTCCCAGCGACATCAAGAAAACGAGCAATCCCACCGCCACCGGAATGCGAAACGCCGCGAACACGTCGTGCAAAAACTGCGGCGTGCTCTCGTCCGTCCAATCTCCCGGACGCAGCACCCGCGCCACCAATCGCGGCATCGCAAACGCCGCCGCTGCCACCACCGTCAGCAAAAACACCTGCAGCAAGGTTCCTCGATAGTCCTGCATCACCAGATACCGCAGCCAAAACAAAAACAACGTCGCCGGCACTCCCCAATACGCCAGCAATTTTGCCAGCCGGCTTTCCACCATCGCCAGGGGCGAACGCGGATCCCGCGTCCACCGCAAATGCTGCCGGATCGGCCCCATCAAATACCACGAACCGTCTTTCTCTGGAGTCTGCCCGTCGGGAAACACCGCCGGCAACGCGCCCATGCTGCCCCACAATCGCAGTAGCAGGAACTGCAGCCGCACGTACAGCGCCGTCAACAGCAGCGGCGCTCCCATATAAAATCCCTGCAAGGGCAAAAAGTTCGGGATGCTCGCCGAAACCGTCGCCGATTCGTCCAGCAGCAGCCGTACGTCGGTGGTCATCGCCACCAGCGTGCAAGCCCCCACGCAAATCGTCATCACCAGCAGGTAGAATCTGCGCGCCGCTTGCGTGAAATCACCGATCGTTTTGCCGCCGTCATACGCTCCCACCGCTTCCGGCAAAGTGGCGTCGAACAGATTCGTTCCGCCCAGCCGCCCGGCCCACAATCCTTGCGCCCCATACAAATTTGCGCCCATCAGGTTGGCGCCGGAAAATTCCGCGCCCAGCAGGCTCGATTCCCGCAGGTCCGCTTCCACCAGGATGGCCCCGCGCAAATTCGCCATGGACAGATCCGCGCCGCGTAAATTCGCCTTGGTCAGGTCCGCGCCCTGCAGATTCACTCCCGTCAAATCCGCACTGGAAAGATTCGCACCCGCAAAATCTCCGCGCACTCCTTCCTGCCCGCCCGTTTCCGCCCACAACCGGTGCTGATCCAGCGCTTCCGCCACTTCCAAAAGCTCGGTCCGCAAGTCGCGTGGTTCGGCTGCCGGTGCCGCAACCGATTCGGCCGGAATCGCCGCCAGATCTTCTGCAGCCGCCTCGATTTTCTCTTCCGTTCCAAAAAATGCCGCTGCCACGCGGTCCGGCTCACTTAAATCTTCGGGCACGTCTTCCGGCAACTCTGCCCGCAATTTCTCTTCCCTTTCCGCAATTTCCGATTCAACAGGCTTCTCGCCTGCCTCGGCATCCTCAGGCTCCAGCGCCGCCTGCAGTTCCTGCAGCGCCGCCACTTTCGCCTGCACCGCCCTCTCCGCCGCCGCTTTCTGCAAATCGGCGATCATCTGCTCATCCAGCAATGCAAGGATTTGCCCTTCGGTCAGCGGGTCGGTAGGCGTTCCGCCAATTTCTGCAAGCTCTTCGGGGGTGGCCAGGCGTTCGGTTCCCGTTGGTTTTTGAATTTCGTGCACGTTCCCTGTCGCTTCCGCCGGCTTTTCCGGCATGGTCTCTTCCCCGTCGTCCTGTTTGCGCAGGACGCACAACTACCACTCATAGCTGGGATACCCCCATCATCCGCCACCAATCCTGTGGAAATCCCCTGCCCCAAAGGACAGGCGTGTCCCATTTACCATTCCCCATCGCACTTGCCATCACCACTGAATGGGGACACGACAACGACGCCTTTTCCCGCGTCCCGTTAAATCAAATTGTTTGGAAAAAACCGCAAGCAGGAGTGCTGCTTCTTGATTACTGATATCTGATTACGGATTACCTTCGCTCAGCCACCGAACCAGATCCCCGCTGAGCTCGATCCACATCTTTCAACCAACCACAAGAAATTCAGCCGGGGGCTCCGCTGAGGGGCCGAGGCACCCCGGCTATTCCCGCCCGCCTCCGCAGTGAGCGAGCAAGGAACTTTTACTGAATCTCAATTTCAGCAACGCGAGTCTTTTTAGTTTTCTTCGTTCCCGCGCAGGAATTCGTAGCGTTCAATCGCGGCGACCACTCCGACACTGCCTTCATCGCGGTTCTCGGTACGTTGTACGCGGCCCAGGCAGCGCACGCGCACCGGCCCGGCCAGGGTTATCTCGTTCGGCAGCGTCAACAGAATCTCCACTGGAGATCCTTCTTTAACGTCCTTGGAGAGGAAGAAGTAGACTCCGCGGGAGCTTACGTCGCGGGATTCCGTGTTGGTTTCTCCAACGGCTGCTCCCGTGGTCCAGCGTACGGTTAACGGCAGTCGCATGGAAAAACGTTGAGTCGTGCGGCGTTCTGAGCCGGTCAATGCGGGCCTCCCTCTTCGAAGCACAGAGTCTATCCGCCCTCAGCCCAGGGAACAATAGGACTCGGGGTTCAAATTAAACGCGCCCCAAAAAAGTACGAATGTACTAGGACTGTGCCAAAACGCTACAGTTTGCGCTGCAAATCCTCGCAAGGAGTTCCCCACCCGGCAGCTCTCGATCACGACTCTCGCTGGGTCGTAAACGCACAAACCCGCTCCCGGGCCCATTCCCAAGCTACGAACTGCAAACTTTAAACTTTGAACTGTGAACTTCCCACTCAGGTCTGATCAATCAAGCGGTGATGAATAGCGTACAGCGCCAGTTCCAGCCGGTCCGATACGCCCAACTTATCAAAAATATTGTGCAGGTGATTCTTCACCGTCTGCTCGGAGATAAACAGCTTCTCGCCAATCTCCTTGTTCCGGAAGCCCTGCGCCACCAGTTGCACGATCTCTTTTTCGCGGTCGGAAAGCAGCGGCTTCTCCCGCCGCGGTCCGGACTCTGACGACTTCGCAAACGCCTTCATCACTTCCGAAGTCATCCGGTTGTCCAGCCAAATCTCTCCCGCATGCACGCGGTGAATACTCTTCACCAGCAGGTCGGTGGCGGACTGCTTCAGCACCACGCCCCGCGCGCCCAATCGCATCGCCCGCACCACGTCGCGGTCGTCCTCCGCCGCGGTCAGCACGATCACGCGCGTTGGCAGTTGGTCAAAATTGACCTCTTCCAGCACCGCCAGCCCGTCCTTATCCGGCATGCGCAGGTCCAGCAGCAGGATGTCCGGCTTCAGCTTCGCCAGCAGCTTGATGCACTCCGTGCCGTTCTGCGCTTCGCCGACGATGGTGATATCTTCATCGCCATCGATCAGTTTGCGGAGCCCGTCGCGAAAGATCGCGTGGTCGTCCGCCATCAGTATCCGTATTTGCTGTTTGGTCTTCGCCATATCAGCCGAGCGGTACCTCAATCGTTAAGCGCGCACCATGCCCCGGGTTCGATTCCACGGTCAACACTCCCCCGACCGTGCGCGTTCTTTCCTTGATGGAAATTGGACCCAGCCGCAGGCGGTCAAGCTCATCCCCTGTGAATCGACCGGCGAAGCTGAATCCTTCGCCGTTATCGTCCACCACGAGGGTGAGTCGGCTGTCATCCTGCGACAGTTTTACCACGACATGGGAAGCCTTCGCATGCTTTTTTATGTTGTTGAGTGCTTCTCGGTAAATCTGGAAAACCTCCCGGCAAACCCGGTCCGGGGCGTGCAATTCCACCGAATCGATCAGTAAATCCAGCGCCAGCGTCGATTCGTTCCGGAAGCGCTCCGCGAATCCCCGCATCAAATCCACCATGTCCGCCGACTGCACGCGCAGCGGCCGCAAGTCCGTAACCAGGTGCCGCAGCTCCGCGCCTTCGTTGCGTACCGTCTGCTGCAGCGACGTCAGCCCGGGTTCCACCTGGTCCACGTGCGTCGAAACCTTCCTCCGCAGCACGTCAATCTGGATCTCGATGCTCAACAGCGTCTGCAGAATTCCGTCGTGCAAATCCCGCGAAATCCGCGAACGCTCCGACTCAATCGCCCGCGCCCGCAGATGCCGCAGCAGGAACACATTCTCCAGCGCAGCGCTGATGTGCATCGAAATCCGCTCCATCCACTCCAGCTCTTCCCGCGTGAACGGCCCCCGCCCCGCTTTGCGGTTCATCAGCAGCAGGCGTCCCGCCGCGTGCCCCTCTTGATCGAACGCCACGGAAATGAAATTCTTTACGTCCAACTCCTGCTGCGTCGGCCCCGGCACCCGCGGCAGAATCTTCAGCGCCTGCTTGTTGCGGCGGTCCCAGCCAAAACCATCGCCGCGCCCTTCCAGCGAATTCCAGCACAGCGAAGCTTCCATGTCGTCCAGCAAAAATCCATCGGCGCGGGTCTGCGGCAGGCTTTCCGGTATCAGCCGCTCGCCTTCCCCCGATTTCAACCGCCACAAAAAGATGCGCTCCAGATCGGTGTCGCGATATGCCAGCAGCGCTCCCTCGGTCTGAAACTCCCCGCAAAGCTCCTCCAGCAGCAGCCGCAGCGATTCCGCCAGCCCCAGGTCCACGTGCATGGTGTTGGAAATCCGCGAAAGAAAATCCTGTTGCGACGCGAACTGCCGGTTGCGGTCTCCCAGGAACGCCATCCCCACCGTTCCCAGAAACGACGCTGCGAAAAACGAAACGGAATACGCCAGATCCCGCGCGCCGGGCGGCGGCACGCTGCGGTGCATGTCCAGTGCAAATCCCAGCAGCAGCAATCCGAAGCACAACGTAACCGAATACCGCAGATTCCACCGGTGGCCCGCCGCAAACGCCACGAAAAACATCAGGAACCACGTCGGCAGCAGTTCCGGCGAAAGATACAGGAAAATTCCCGCCACCAGCACGTCGCACAGCAGCGGCAGCCGCCAGTGATACCTCCGCAGCGCCCGCTCCACCACCAAAATCAGGATCGCCGCCGCCACGTACGCGATCAGAAACGCCAGCGGCGTCTCCACTTCCCTCGCCGGACGCAGCTCCAGCAGGCCCAGCATCGCCAGCGTCGCGATCACCGGCCGCGCGTAGGCAAGCTGCAAGTCAAAATGAAGCTGATCCGTAGGCTGCGGGTTCATGCGCGGGGCCACACCACCCCAATGTGTGTGCCGGGCATAAGCCCGGCCACCGTTCCCAAATGTAGGCGCCGGGCTTTAGCCCGGCACCGCCAATGTAGTGGCCGACCTTTAGGTCGGTCACCCACCAAGTCTAACAACGACCCGCAACCCGCACCCTCGCCGCAATCCGCAAAGTTTCCACCTAGCTAAGACCTAATCAAGCAAACCAGTAGCAGCCACTTCCGACTGGCCGCCGTCCTGGGAACGCCATTCTCCCGAATGGCGTCTCCCCTCCGACTGATGACTGAAAACTGACTACTGATTACCCTCTGCCAAGTCTCCCACACCGCCAAAACCCCACCCATTCTCCCCCCAGAAATCCCGTGTTAAACTATCCTCTGTGGTGGGAGTAGCTCAGCTGGTAGAGCGTCGGTCTGTGGCACCGAATGTCGCGGGTTCAATCCCCGTCTCCCACCCCAACTTGATTTTTTCCTAGTTCCCATTCAAATCTCATGCGGTCGTAGTCTTCTGCGCGGCCCGTATCTGCCAAGCATAAATAACCATTCTCACGGTCACCCGCTTCGCCAGGTGTGCCTGTAGGAACAGATGTGGTATAGAAGCCGTTATATGGCTGTGCGTAAGTTGAGAATTTTGCCCAAAGGAAAGCTGAAGCCGCTGAAAGCGTTTGACGTCAGCTTGATTCAGCGACGGTTGGACGGTTTGCTGATAAACGTTGACCGCGATTTGCAGAGAAGACTCGGAAGCGCACGAATCACAAATAATTCCAACTTATTTGGTCAACTAACAATGGCGACTGTCATGAATCGGATCGCGTTCAATTCCTATGCAGCCTTGTGTTTCGTTACGGTTGACGATGAGGATTATCGAAGACGGAAAAACTTTGCGCTTATTATGCCGCCTGTGAATCGGCAATTAATGGACTTACTTTTTACCCTTGTCTACATTCGGGACAATTTTCACGCACGCCTTTTGTCCTATGAACGAGCCTCATATCGCGCTTGGAAAGAAGAGTACGAACTCTACCGTGGCAGGTTCAGTGGGCTCCCAGAATGGAGGTCTTTCTTTTCTTTCCAGAAGGCTTTTCTTCCGCAGATTGCGAAAATGCTTGGAATCACTCAGGCAGAGAAACGCAATCTGAACCGCATCCCACGTTGGAAGGGGCCATTCAAACTATCGCAAGAAAAGACTCAAAGTCAGCCATTCCTGAAATGGATGGTGAAGTGGTTATACGGTGAAACTTCAGCAGAGGCTCACTTAACAGGGATTGGACTCTTTTCTATCTCTCCTTTCTTACTAGCCGATTTAGCCGAAGAAGAATTCAGAGATGTGATTATGAAGAGAACTGTTCTTCAATATCACGCGAAGCATTTTTCACGCACTGTCATGCTAGTACTGGCGATTGCTACAGAACTCGACGCGCAGTTCAAGCTCGATAATCACACGGCGATTGCCTACATCTGGCGCATTCTAGTTGAACATGCACCGGACGCGAATGATATGTATGAAAACCGATACAAAGCGATGCTCACTTAGCTGCGGAAGGTGGGAGTGCTGACAACCTGCCCCTTCTCTAGCGCCCGCAGTATTCCTGCTCCACTTCATAACTTTGGAAAATGCGATCCGCGGTCAGCAGCACCATTCTTTCCGTGCGTGCCTGCGCAATCAGCATCCGGTCGAATGGATCGCCATGATGCCGTGGCAGCCGCCCCGCCTCAATGGCGTGAAGCTGGTCAATATCCAGACTCCGCATTCCCATCTTGCGGTGGACCTCGGAGACAAAGTTCTCCGGCTCCACATGAAGCGGAAGTCTTCCGATTGCATACTTAATAGCGATTTCCCACACCGACGCCGCCGACAGGTACAAATTTGAACCAGCTAATGACAGAATCCGTATGGCGCGAGGATTCAGCTTCGGTCTTTCCGCTACGCTCCACAACAACACGCTGGTATCAACCAGAAATTTCATGCCTTTTTCCGGCGCGGCTTCACTTTGCCTTCAAACGCGTCCAGGATCTCGTCGGGAAGGGGCGCATCGAAGTCCTCCGGGACCGTGAATTTCCCCTCATAAAAACCCAGCTGCCGCTTGGCCTTTTGCTCCTCCACCGGCAACAGCCGCGCTACTGGCACACCGCGGTTGGCAATAATGATCTCTTCGCCCGCCGCCACCCGCCGCAACAGCCGCGAGAACTGGGTCTTCGCTTCATGAGTGTTCACCGCATTCTTCATAAAATCAGTATAGACTAAGTCTGTGGACTAAGTCTAGTACAAAGTGCAAACCGCTGCGCCAAAATCCCCTCGGCCCGCGCTTCCTTGTCTCCGGTTGACATTCCCCAGCAGAAACGCCACATTCTTTCCCGACTCTCTGCCCTGCCGCGCCCGCCGCTCGGCGTAATATTTTCAAGGAGCTTCGATGACGCCAAAATCCACCACCAAGCCCACCACCAAATCCCCCAAAATCCTGGTAATCGACGTCGGCGGCACCAACGTCAAAATGCTCGCCACCGGCCAAAAAGAACCCCGCCGCTTCCCCTCCGGCCCCAAACTGACCGCCGCCAGCATGGTCAAGCAAGTCAAGGAAGCCACCAAGGACTGGGAGTATGACCGCATCTCCATCGGCTATCCCGGCCCCATCATCAACAGCCGCCCGCTCCGCGAACCCCACAACCTCGGCGGCGGCTGGATCGCTTTCAATTTCGCAAAAGCCTTTGGCCATCCCGTAAAAGTCATCAACGACGCGTCCATGCAGGCCCTAGGCAGCTACGACGGCGGCCGCATGCTCTTCCTCGGCCTCGGCACCGGCCTGGGCTCCGCCATGATCGTGGATGGAACTCTTCAGCCCATGGAACTCGCCCACCTGCTCTACAAAAAAGGTAAAACCTACGAGGACTACCTCGGCATTCGCGGCCTCGAACGCCTCGGCAAAAAGAAGTGGCGCCGCCATGTCGCCAAAGTAGTGGAACTCCTCAAAGCCGCGCTCGACGCCGATTACGTCGTCCTCGGCGGCGGCAACAGCAAGAAACTTGACACCCTGCCCGCCGGCGCCCGCCTCGGCGCCAACGAAAACGCTTTCATCGGCGGCTTCCGGATGTGGAAGGACTGACGCTCGCACCTCGGCTAAAAACGCGCAAACGACCCACACTCCCTAAGCTACAATTTCTCTCTCATGCCTCGCCTTTTCTGCCGTGGCCTTCTCATTGACATGGACGGCGTCCTCGTCGACTCCACTCCCGCCGTCGCCCGCGTCTGGGCCCGCTGGGCCGCCCGCCACGACATGGATCCCGTCTTCGTCACCGCCTTCTCCCACGGCCGCACCAGCCTCGCCTCCATCCAGGAACTCCTCCCCAACGCCTCTCCCGAACTCCACCGCGAAGAAGACCAATGGATGGAGCGCGCCGAAATCGAGGACGTCGCCGACGTAGTTGCCCTCCCCGGCGCTCGCGCACTCCTAGCCGCTACACCCGCCGCCCAGCGCGCAGTAGTCACTTCAGCAACGCGTCCCCTCGCCGAAGTCCGCCTGCGCGCCGCCGGCCTCTGGGACCTCGTCAGCCACCTGGTCACCGCCAGCGACATCCACCACGGCAAACCCGATCCTGAGCCTTACCTAAAAGGCGCCGCCGTCCTACAACTCCCACCCAGCGATTGCATCGTCATCGAAGACGCCGCCTCCGGCTCCCGCTCCGGCAAAGCCGCCGGCTCTCGCGTCCTCGCCATCCGCACCACCTCTTCCGACAACGAACTTCTCTCCGCCGGCGCCGACTGGCTAGCCAACGACTGCGCCTCCCTCCGCTGCACTTCCGACCGCGAATCCGGCCAACTCCTCCTCGAATTCCCCGACCACGAAATTCCCCGCCAACCCAAAATGAGCTAGAACGCCCCGAACCAATAAGAGTGGCCCTCCTTCTATACGACTCTCCCCGCCTCGGCGTTCAGCCCCCTTCCTCCCCCAAATCTCCCCACCTGTACCAAGGGGCAATCCCCCAGTAACCAACTAGCCCAACCTGTACTTACTCACCACTTCTCCCACAATCCGTCCTCGTAAAATGGAACCTGCAGTCGAAAGCAGAAACCGGCCCAGCCTCATCCCTGTTCCTGCTAAATCTCCGGCATCGATTCAAGGGAGCCATGTCCATAAATCCTCCAGCCCCATTAATTCAGCGCAGTTTCAACGTTCCGCAGCTCATCGCCGCCATGCTCAAGGCCCGCGAGCACGTCAGCGACCTCATCTTTTCCCCCGGCCGCGCGCCGCAAGTCGAAGTCAGCGGGCAACTCGTCGAACTCAAATTCAAGGGCCTCGAATGCCTGGTCCCCAGCGACACCGAACAGATCGCCCGAACCCTGGTCGGCAAAAATGAACACGCCGCCAAGAAACTCGAACTCGACGGCTCCGCCGATCTTTCCTACGGCCTCGAAAACACCGCGCGCTTCCGCGTCAACATCTTCCGCCAGCGCGGCAGTTGCGCCATCGTCATGCGCGTCATCCCCGACCGCATCCCGGGTTTCACCGATTTGAAATTGCCCCCCCAGCTCCAGGAAATCTGCGCCCTGCGCAACGGCATCGTCCTCGTCACCGGTCCCACCGGCTCTGGAAAGTCCTCCACCCTCGCCGCCATCATCGACAGGATGAACGAGGAAAAAGCCATCCACATCCTCACCATTGAGGACCCCATCGAATTCCTGCATCGTCATAAAAAAGCCACCATCCACCAGCGCGAACTCCACAGCGACACGCCGACTTTCTCCATCGCCCTCCGCGGCGCGCTTCGCCAAGCCCCCAAAGTCATCCTCGTCGGCGAAATGCGCGACCGCGAAACCATCGAAATCGCTCTGGAAGCCGCGGAAACCGGCCACCTCGTGCTCTCCACTCTTCACACCATCGACGCCGCCAAAACCGTCGAGCGCATCATCGGCGGCTTCCCCATGGAAGATCAGCAGGGCATGCGTAATCGCCTCGCGAAAGCCTTCCGCTTCATCCTTTCCCAGCGCCTCCTCCCTCGCGTGGATGGCCACGGCCGCGTCGCGGTCATCGAAATCCTTAAGTCCACCCTGCGCACCCGCGAGTACGTCGAAAAGGGTGAAAGCGAAGGCAAGACCCTTCTCGACGCTATGCGCGACGGCTCCACCGAAGGCATGCAGTTCTTCGACGGCGAAATCGAAAAACTTATCCGCGACGACGTCATCGAATTCGAAACTGGCCTGACCTACGCCACCAACCCCGGAAACCTGCGCCTCGAACTGGCCGACTTTATTGACGGCCAGCGAAAACCAAAGTCCACCAACGGCAGCCAGATCGAGGAAAAGCCAGCCGCCGAAGAATCCGAATTCGAATTCACCAAATAACGCGACTGCGCCTTTGTAATGGCCGCCCGCCGGGGCGGGCGAGCGCATTTCCTAAAACAGAGAAATTGTCTTTCTGAGGGCATCCGACAAGGATGCCCGAAGAACCTCAACTGTAACCAAATCTCCCCATCACCAGTCACCACTCCCCCTCTTCTCTTTTCCCACCCGCAAACGTATGATGACCCGTCATTCATCCCACAATTGAGATCGCCATTGCCCACAACCTCTCCGCCTGACACTGTCGCCCCACCCCCCGGCCACGTTCCCTATCGCAAGGACAAAGGGAAACTCCTGCAAGTCCTCGGCGTCGGCTTCGGCATTGCCGTCGCCGTAGGCAACTCCATCTCCGTCGGCATCGTGCGCACTCCCGGTGACATCGCCGCCCGCCTTCCCAACGCCTGGCTCTTCATCGCCGTCTGGATCGGCGGCGCCTTCTACGCCCTCGTCAGCGCCTTCCAACTCGCCGAACTCGGCACCCTGATCCCCTCCAGCGGCGGCCAATACAACTTCTCCCGCCGCGCCATCGGCGATTACGCCGGCTTCATCGTCGGCTGGAGCGACTGGATCTCCACCTGCGGCACCACCGGCGCGGTCGGCATCGTCGTCGGTGAATATCTGGCGCACCTCTTCCCTCTGCTCGACGGCGCGCTGCGCATCAAACTTACCGGCGTCGCCATCATCATCATCTTCGCGCTGCTGCAATGGAAAAGCGTCAGCATGGGCAGCAAGGTGCAAAATATCACCACCCTCCTCAAGGGCCTCGTCTTCTTCGTCATGGTCATCGCCTGCTTCACCATGGGCCGCGCCGCCCATGCCGAAGCCGTCACCGCCCCCAGCATCGCCGTCCCCGTGGGAGCCGCCCTCATCACCGCTCTCCTCCTCGGCATGCAGTCCACCATCTACACCTACGACGGCTGGGACGGGGTCATCTACTTCGGCGACGAAATCAAGAATCCCGGCCATCTGGTGCCCCGCGCCATCTTCGCCAGCCTCGCCTCGCTATTCGTCATCTATCTGCTCATCAACGCCGCGGTTCTTTACGTCCTGCCCATGAACCAAATCGCTGGCAACGATTTTTCCCTCGGCTTGGCCGCCCAGCGCGTCTTCGGCCACTACGGCGACTTCGTCTTCCGCTCCATCATGATCGTGGCCCTCTTCAGCTCCATCAACGCGCTGCACCTCATGGGCGCTCGGGTCATCTATGCCATGAGCCGCGACGGCCTCTTCTTCCGCCAGGTCACCCGCATCAACAAAGGCGGCACGCCCACCGTAGCTCTTTTCCTCAGCGCGCTGGTCGGCGTCATCTTCGCCATCGGCAAATTCGAACGCGTCATCGCCATGCTGGCCTTCTTCTTCGTCACCAACTACATGCTCTCCTTCATCTCCCTCTTCATCCTTCGCGCCCGCGATCCCCACGCCGAGCGCCCCTACCGTGCATGGGGCTATCCCTGGACCACCGCCGTCGCCCTCCTCGGCTCCGTCGGCTTCCTTATCGAAGCCGTCCGCGAAGACCGCGCCAACAGCCTCCTAACCCTAATCGCCCTGGCCTGTAGCTATCCCGTCTACCGCATCCTAAAAATGGTCTCCAACCGCGAACCAGCCCAGCCCGCGTAACGCCGGCTTCCCGTTGGCAAGCGCTCCTTCCAGCGTCAAAATAAAAAGAGGGCGGATCAGAATCCGCCCTCTCAACAATTCTCCGTGACCTCTGTGCTCCGCCCTCAGTGCCCTCTGTGTTAAGTCTTTCTCTTCCTCTTTAACTAACCTTCTCCGCCACAGCCTTAGCCTGCAAAAACAGCAATAAATAATCCTTCCCGCCGGTCTTCGAATCCGTCCCGCTCATATTGAACCCCCCGAACGGATGCGCCCCCACCATCGCCCCGGTACACTTCCGGTTCAAATACAAATTCCCCACGTAAAAATCTTCCTCCGCCCGCCGGATCTTCTCCGGATTCTTCGAATACAGCGCCCCCGTCAACCCAAACTCCGTATTGTTCGCAATCTCCATCGCATGATCAAAGTTCTTCGCCTTGATCACCGCCAGCACCGGACCAAACACTTCCTCCTGCGCCAGCCGCGCCTTCGGGTCCACGTCGGCAATGATGGTTGGCTCCACAAAGTAGCCGTCGCCCGCCGCGCGTCCCCCACCGGTCATCAACCGCCCTTCCTTCTTCCCCAACTCGATGTAGTTCAAAATCCCCTTCATCGCTGATTCGCTAACCACCGGCCCCATATAATTGGCCGGGTCGTCGCTGGGTCCCACCTTGATCTTCTTCGTCTTCTCCACCAGCTTGTTCAAAAACGAGTCATAAATCTTCTCACTCACAATCACCCGCGAACACGCCGAACACTTCTGCCCCTGATACCCAAACGCCGCCTGCACCGTGCCCTCTGCCGCCGCCTCAATGTCGGCCTCTTCGTCCACAACGATGCCGTCCTTGCCGCCCATCTCCAGCACGGTCCGCTTGATCCAGATCTGCCCCGGCGTCGGCTTGTTCGCCAGCTCCGCGATCCGCAAGCCCACTTCCTTCGACCCGGTGAATCCGATGTACCGCGTCTTCGGGTGCTGCACCAGCACGTCCCCGATCACCGCGCCCGATCCGGTCAAAAACTGCACCGCTTCCTTTGGCACGCCCGCTTCATGCAAAATGTCCACAAACTTCGCCGCAATCGTCGGCGAATCCGCCGCCGGCTTCAGCACCACCGTATTCCCCGTCACCAGCGAAGCCACCACGATCCCGGCCATGATCGCCATCGGGAAGTTCCACGGCGGAATCACCGCGCCCACCCCCAGCGGGATGTACACCAGGTAGTTGCGCTCCCCGCGCATCGGCGTCAGTTTTTGCGGCTCCGCCAGCCGCAGCATCTCGCGCCCGTAAAACTCGCAAAAATCGATGGTCTCGGCAACGTCCGCGTCCGCTTCAACCCAGCTCTTCCCCACCTCGTAACAAACCAGCGCGCCCAGCTCGAATTTCCGCTCGCGCACAATCTGCGCCGTCTTGAATAGGCACTTCGCCCGCGTCTCCGCCGGCACCTTCTTCCACACATCAAAATATTTGTGCGCCGCCTCAATCGCCTGCGCCGCCTGCTCCTTCGACGCGTCCTGGAACACCCCAATCACTTCCGAAGGCCGCGAAGGGTTCGTGGACTTCTTCTTCCCCGCCGTAACCACCTTCTGCCCGCCGATCCACATCGGGTACTCATGCCCAAACTCCGCCTTCACCTTCGCCAGCGTCGCTTCCATCCGCTTGCGGTTCTCCGCGTTCGCAAAATCAATAAACGGCTCGTTCGTAAACTCCGGCACATGCAATTTCGCTTCGGCAGTCGCCATAACCTTCTCCTCGTGGCGCAGCCATTCCTGGCTGTGCTCTTGCATTTCTCTTCAGTGGCACAGTCACTCCTGACTGTGCTCTCAGGTTTTCTTCAGCAGGCCAGGGCTCCCGCCCCTGAGAAGGCATTTCCTATGCTTCTCCAACACCTCTCGCTAACACTCAATTATAGGCGCTCCCCCGCAACCCCGACAAGCAGCCCCGTCAAACGACGCCGGGTCAGTTTTCGATTATCCAACTAATCGGGACTTACTGCGACATGTATGGGGCGGTCAGTACTACGTCGTTTTGGAGAACGCAGGAAAGTGAGAAGATGACTTTTGCAAATAGTAGGGTCAACGGCTGAACACAATAATGAGGAGCAGCTCAATTGAAAAAGCGCATATCAAGTCGGGCCGTTATCGCATCGGTACTTATTGCTTTCTTTCCTCATTTCGGCGCGGCGCACCAGGATAAGAGTCAGGCCTCTACTCAGATCGCCTCACAAGGGATCCCGGACCGTTTTATAGGCGTTTGGAAACTGCGCGTGGACAACACGCCACATGCTGGAACTTTCGGCCAGGTAATAACCATCGAAGGGCAAGGGAAAAACTATAAGTTCACCTACGACTTGTCGGTCGGGAACGGCACGGAAGATCATTTGTGGTACATCACCGAAATGAAAGGCGAAATTGTGACCGCTAAGCACATGAATGGACAACCAGTGTCCGGCAAATCCCGTATTACTCGCATAGATTCCAGCAGTTTCAAAGTGGAAGGGCAAGTCCAGAAGGACGTATACAAAGTCAGCTCCGACGGCCAGACAATGAAACTTCAACGAACTTACTTCGTGCAGGCCGGACGCCCTAACGTGTTGCGGGATGCTCTCTTGCTGTTCGACCGTCAAAAGTGAGCGAAAAGGGCGTGTGAGGCATTTAAAGAACGAAGCTGATAGTTCGCTGACTGATTAGCGCTATTCGGACAATTCAAGTGGTTGGGTGCCGCACCCTTCGCCTCTAAGGGTGCGGGGTTTGTCGCCCCACTCACCCAAAGCGAACCGCTCTCGGCTACGTCCCCACCAAAAACGAATACTGCTCCGCCGTCAACGGCACCACCGACAATCTCCCAATCCTAATCAGCGGCGACTCCTTGAAAATCTTCTCCTTCTTGATCTCCTCCAGCGATACCACCCGCGCCAGCGCCTTCCCCGCCTTGATCTTCACCACCGGGTTCTTCGGATCCTTCGCGTCCGCCGACACCACCGTCGCCGTCCCCACCGCGCTCTTCACATTCCCCGTCTCATAAATCACCAGCCGATCCCCGGCCTTCATCGCCCGCATGTGCATCACCGCCGTGGGATTTGCCACGCCATCCCACTGCGTCTCCCCGTCCTTCGCCAAATCCGCAAACGAATACTCCGTTGGTTCCGTCTTCAGCAAATAATAGTTCGCCACCGCGCTCTCCCTCACGATTGTTCTACTCTTCCAACCTCAGCAGCCTAGCCCACCCCACTCGCGGCATCAACCCCTTCAACCATCGCGCCCTCCCCCGCAACTCCCCGCTTGCTCCAGTACTTTCGGGGGATGCCTCTTTCGAACATCCCTATTGCCTTCCCACCACCCATTGAAGGTACAATCACTCCAGAAATTAAGGTCACTGCCTAAGCTCTGGTGTCCCCCAGAGCCGTTTCTTGAAACTTGATGAGCAGCACACGCCTATCCGCTCGGGGCTTTGCACGGTCACTCGGCCTGTGCGCCGCTGCCTTTTTCTGCGCCGCGATTTCTCTGCTCGCCATGCCTTGCAGCGCACAACAGCAAGATGACCAGTCAGTCGCCGAAGCCGCTCGCCAGGAAAAAGCCCGCAAAGCCGCGCAGCAGAAAAACGAATCGCACGTCTACACCAACGAAGATTTAAAGCAAACGCAAATTCTCATCGAACCAGATCGCGCGCGTGTCGAAGCCCGCAAGCACGATCCCGCCGCCACGCCCGAGCAACCCATCACGCCCGCTGTCGACGCCCAGAAAAATTCTGCTCCCGAAAGCCTCGGCGAAGTAGCCCGCCGCTACCGCCGCGAAAAATCCGAAAACGCCAAGGCCGCCGAGCCCGCTGCCAGACCCGCGCCGCCTTCGCACTACCCCATGGATCTCTCGCAGCCGTCTCTCGCCGCGCCCGTAAAACCAGTCGCACCGCCAGCTCCGTCAATCTCCCGCCCGCGCCAACCGGTGCAGCCCCTCACTCGCGTCGCGCCATCCAAACGCGATCCATTTTCCCGGCAATTTGTTTCGCCTCCGCTTTCCAACTCAGCGCCCGCGCTCTCACCTATCCGTCCCGTTCCGGCCCGGCCAGTTCCCCCGTTGGCCAACGTCGCGCCTCACGCTCCCGCAGTCCGCATCCCATCGCCAGGCGTCGCGCCTAAATTGCTGCTTCCCTCCAAACCTCTATCCTCGCCGACTTCTCTCGCGCCGCGCCACTCGCCCGTTGTTCCACCAGTCAGCGGCGTCCCAAGTAACAACATCCGTGCCGGCCACACCCACAGCACCACGATCCGCGTCCAACCCGGCGATTCTCTTTGGAAACTCGCGCGCCTTCATCTAGGCAGCGGCACTCGCTGGAGCGATCTCCTCGCCAGCAATCCCAACATCTCTGATCCCGCCCGAATCCAGCCCGGCACCCTGCTGGTCGTCCCCGCGCCCAATCTTCGTCCCCGCGCGCAGCCTCCAACCTCACTCACCGTCCAACCCGGCGACTCCCTCTGGAAACTAGCCGCCTCGCACCTCGGCAGCGGCACGGCCTGGACCTGCATCGCCCAAGCCAATCCCCAATTGCCCAACCCCAACCGCCTCCGCCCCGGGCAAACCCTTTCCCTGCCGGCCTCCTGCGCAACCCCGCCGCAGCCCTAATTCCGCTTCCCGACTCACACGTTCAGCACCGGAATCGGCATCACCGAAATAATTGAAAACCCGTGCGTCCGCAGATGCCCTCCATAAGGCTGACACCCGGTAACCAGCAAATCCGCCTTCGTCTCCGCCACCGCACCTCTCAGCACCTCGGGCACGTCGCCGCTGCCGATGAACACCTCGGCCTGCGTCCCCATCTTCTCCTGCAGCTCGCCAATCCGCCGCGTGGCGTCCCCCACCAGCGCCTCTTTCCACTCCTGATTCACGTAACTCCCGCCCGGCCCCCAAAGCTCCACCCCCGCCGTCACATGCGCCAGCGTCAGCCGCGCCCCAAACGCCGCCGCCAAATCCTCCGCCCATTTCACAACTCTCTCGCTTCGCGGCCCCAAATCCACCGCGCACATCACATTCCGCACCGCATACTCCCGCGCCGCCGATTCCTCAACGTGCGCCCCCGTCCAGATCGGGCACTCATTCACATTAGTCGCCTTCGCTCCCACCGAACTCAGCAAAAACTGATAGAACGTTTCGCCCTGCGACGCCATCATGATTAACTCGGCTTCTTCCTTCGCAGCCATCTGCACAATCGCCTGAGCCACATCGCCTTCCCCCAAAACGCACCGCACCGCAATCCCCTCCAGCGCCGGCCCCAGCGAACGATCCCCTCGCGCCTCCGCCTCCCCAATAATCTTCTGCAACAGCTTCCCGCCGCTAAGATCGCCAGTCGCCGGAGCAGCCCCCCGCGCAACTTTCCACGGCGTAGCCACGTGCAGCATCACAATTTCCGCATGAAACTTCCGCGCCAAGGTCGCAGCTTGACGAATCACGCTCAACGAAGCATCGGGAAAATCAACTGGCAGGAGAATTCTCTGAATCTTCAGCATCGCCATCACCCCGCTCAGGGGTTGCTCGAACCGCTATTCGGCACATTGGGCGTCAATTTCCGCAAAACAAATTCCTGCAGCACATTCACTGCCGCGCTCGCCCCGATCCCGATGGCCGTATTTTCAAACGTCAAGCCCACACCATTCCGATCGCTCACCGGATAGTAAAGGTTGGAAATCCCGCCCGCCGCCAGGCTTCCCAGAATCTCCGAGTAGTTCGCCTGCCACTTTCCATTGTCGCCTTTGCAAATCACGGAATTGGCAATCGCATACAACAATCGCGACTTCTTGCTCCCCGTCCCTTTGTAAAAATACCGCGGGTCCTGCTTCAGCAGCGACGGCAGGATCGCTCCTCCGATAAACGTGCTCGTAATAATGTCCGCATAAGAAGCCCCATACCTCTTCGCGTAACCTTCCGCCCCTTGCCCATATCCGCTGAAATGATTCGTCGCTTGCTGCACCCCCGCTATCCCCCCGACAATCCCAAACGTCACCGGGTCCACCGTCGACTTGAACGCCAGCTCAAACTTTTGTTTCGAGCTCAACGGCGCCGCATTCGTCGCATACGTCACATAAAAGTTGGGAATCACTCCCAGCACCCGCTGCTTCTCTTCATCCTTCATCTGCTCTTGCGCAATTTCAATTTCCGTAAGCTCCACCCGCACCTCGGTCACCGCCGTCGCCACTACCAGTGCAATCGGCGGCACCACGCTGCTCTCCCCCGCCTGCAGCGCGCCCGAATACGTCTGTGCCGCAAATCCCTCCGCCGTAATCGTCAATTGAAACGCGCCCGCGGCCACGCCCGCGAAACGGAATTGCCCATCCTCGCCCGCCGCCACTTCTTGCGCGGAAGTTTGCCCCTCGCGCGCCAGCTTCACCCGCGCTCCGGCCACCGCCGTCCCCGTTTTATCGACAACTTTCCCGCTGATACTTCCCGCCGCTTTCGCATCGCCCTGCGCCGCCTGCGCTCCCTGCGCCCACAACGGCGCGGCGCACAACAGCACGCCCAGCCCCAAGCAAAATAATCCCGCGCCCCCGCTCCACAACCTTCGCCAACCCAAATTTCCCTTCGCAAACTTCATAACTATAACTATACCGCCTTCCCTCTTTCCCATTACTGATTGCCGATTACTAATTGCTCTCTTCTCCCCCCTAACCTCGATGCACCATTCCTCTCCCGCGCTGCATCAAATTTATTTATCGCACTCATCCGTTCTTTCCTTCCAGATGAATATTCCTTGATGTAACTTCGCATTCCCCACCACATCTAATTTAGTGACAGACAAAATCTCTTCCGCGCAGGTAACGCGTGTGGTCATCTCCACTGTGTCGCCCCGGAAAATTTAAAGGAGCTGTACATGAAACTCGCGAAACTTTCTCTCTCGCTTCTCGGTGCTGCGCTGCTGTTCTCTTCCGCCGCACTCGCCAACGATTCCAACAAATCCACTCTCAATCTCTCCGACAAAATCACCGTCGAAGGCAAGACCCTCGACGCCGGCAAATACACCATCGTCTGGGACGGCGCCGGACCCAACGTCCAGGTCACCGTTCTCCGCAACAAGCAAACCGTTGCCACCTTCCCGGCTCACGTCGTTGATCAGCCCGCTCGCAACACCGAAGACGCCTACTCCGCCAACTCTGAGCCCGACGGCTCCCACTCCCTCACCGCCATCTATCCCAACGGCAAGCGCTTCTCCATCGCCCTGGGCACCGCCCAAGCCGCCGCCCAACCCTCCACCACCGCCAACTCCAAGTAACCTCCCAAGTTCGATTGGGTGCCGCACCCTTGTGCTTTTCAAGGGTGCGGCTTTTTCTATCCTGGACATCCGACAAAGGATGTCCACCCTGAGCCTGTCGAAGGGTTCTTCTCTTATTCCCCTCCGAATCCGATCTCGCCTTCTCCGTGAACTCCTCCCCTCCGATCTCAGCGCCCTCTGTGTTAAAAATCCTTCCGTTCTCCTCTCCGAAAGCTATCGGCTGTAGGCTGAAAGCTGCCTCAAAAAATCTTCTCTGTCCGAACCACCTCCCTGGGCACTTCCAACAATCCCTCCACCAACCCCAAAAACTTCCTCGTATGCGCCAACTTCACATGCTCCTCAAACGCCTCCACATCCCTCCACCGCGAATGCAAGTAGTACACCCCCGC